>Ga0210026_1000047_pt1 | contig 150101 bp, 126 predicted proteins | sample CryGeymeta201509_FD_183977 | JGI IMG/M metagenome (GOLD analysis project Ga0210026, IMG submission 183977) | Groundwater microbial communities from Crystal Geyser aquifers in Utah, USA - Crystal Geyser metaG 2015-09 (SPAdes) (version 2) | ecosystem: Environmental > Aquatic > Deep subsurface >...
CGACATCACAAAATAATTCGACTAGGTTCTTCATGCCTGTTCCTCTGTTGGTTCCCACTTTCTTGGTCGAAAGATCGGATCTTGGAACAGGCATTTAGTTCAATTTCTTAAACAGGATTGGGGTTAAGTAGATAAGCCAAAGGCTTGTTTGCTGCACCGCTTAGTAAAAGGCCCTTCGCTAGTGTAAAGCGCCGCGTTTTCGGCTAGCGGGAGTGGGTTTGGCGAGGTAAAAGCCGACCAGCCAGAGTCCCATGAATAAAAAAGCTGCAGGGATGCGTAGCTCGCCTAACATGCCCTGCTCACCTCCTACGTTAGCGCTTTTCATCGTTGCTTGCTCAACACCAGCGCAAGGCATTGGATCTTGGGCATCGTGACGTGTGCCAGGCGCTTCTGCTAGAGCCTGTTCGTGCTCACACCCCGACACAGCACTAACAGGTGTCACGTCGCTCATATCAATGGCCATCACCCTAGGGCTAATCAGCGCAATTAATGTGACGATGACGAAGCATTGACGTGTGATGCATGCTTGCATGATGGTACTCCTTGCTCATTGTGAATAACGGCGTGTGCCGATAGGGATAAAACACCCGACTAGCCTAGGAGATCGCGGTTAAGCTGACAAATGCAAAATTATGACGCTTCAGATTAGTTTTATTTACCTGAGTTCTACGTTGTCCACTGTAGGTCTTTGAGTAAGGTCGTCAGCCATAGTTCGAAGGCTTTGACGATGGGTTTGTCTTGATCTTTTTTGCGATAAACCAGACAAGGCTCACCGTAAAAACTGGTTTTTTCGCCAAAGGGAGTGATAAGTTCACCGTCATCAATGAGTCGTTTAATGATGGGCAAATAGCCCATAGCAATCCCTGCCCCACTGCGCGTAGCGTCAATCACCGCGTTAAAATTATTTAATAACAGTTCATTTTGTTGTGGAGCAATATAACCCCATTGTTTCAACCACAGTGGCCAATTACCCATGTCGATAGACGTGCGGATCAAGCGACAATTCTCCAAGGTATCTAAATTAGCCAGTGGATTTTTCTGCAAATATAAGGGGCTACATATCGGCGCGATGGCAATCTTAAAAATCGGTTTATAAATTAAGTTCGGTTCATCCCCTTTTACACGTCTAATTGCCACATCCAAAGACTCAATGGCAAAGTCAGTGCGTGACGCGTCAGAATCAATTTGAATATTGTAGTTGTGTTGCGATGCTTGGAATTCGTGAATGTTCGGAGCCAGTAAGGTACTCACTAACATTGGCACCGTATTGATAATAAAATTAGCGTGGCTCTTGTTATTAATTAACTCGTTGGTGGCGCTTTGTAATTGTTGTAAAGCATATTGCACCTGTGAGAAATACTTTTCGCCTTGGGGAGACAATACCAGGGCCCGATTGAGACGAGTAAACAACACGATGTCGAGTTGTTCTTCCAAAGTACGAATTTGATGGCTTACTGCCGGTGGCGTAATACATAACTCTTCTGCCGCCTTTTTAAAACTTAGATGACGTGCAGCAGATTCAAAAACCCGCAAAATATTCAGGGAAGGTAATCGATGATTCTTTTGCTTATTCACACTCACCCTACTCCGAAACCGTGAATGACATCCGATAAAATACAGTATTGTGTTTAGCCATGCTTGGCAACAAAGACTTATTCTGCTTTTATCACATTGGCCCAAGTATTGAATTATTCAAACACATACTCGTCATCGAATCGCCACAAATCTGGCACATGTTTGTCACAATTACCTTTTAGGATCAGAAATATTCCGCCATGTATAGGTCGTGTATGTTTACTGTTCATGAAGTGCTGCTCAAACACTATCCCAATATCGCCAACAAACCTTTTTTGTCAAAAACCCTGACCTTTTTATTGCGCCGCCTACTGCATGAGCGAGAAATGCAAGAGTTTGCTGAACTCTATCCCCACGTAAGGGGTTTGGACTTTGTTGAACAAGTCCTTGACTACTTTAAAATCAGTTACTCCGTCAGAGATGTAGAAAAAGAGCGGATTCCCAGTGAAGGACGCTTAGTGATTGTGGCAAATCATCCGATTGGCTCCTTAGATGCGCTGGCGTTGATCAAATTAGTCAGTGAGGTACGCAAAGACATCAAAGTCATTGCCAATCAACTGCTCATGACTCTTTCACCGTTACACCCTATGTTATTGCCGGTTAACAATATGCAAGGTGGTACACCTAAAGAACACCTGCAAAATATTCAACAACATTTAAGTAATGAGGGTGTGGTCATTGTGTTTCCCGCAGGGGAGGTGTCGCGTTTAAGACCACAAGGTATTCGAGATACCCGTTGGAATGCAGGGTTTGTGCGCATTGCCAAACAGAATAAAGCCGCGATTTTGCCGGTGTATATCGACGCCAAAAACTCGCCTATGTTCTACAGCGTATCTATGTTGTACAAACCCCTCGCTGCCATGTTGCTGGTTACTGAAATGTTCAAGCAACAGCATAAACACCTACCCATGCGCATTGGCGAAGTGATCCCCTACGCTTCATTTGCTTTGAGTGAATTGAAGAAAAAACAACTGGCAAGCTTGTTCAAAAAACATTTGTATCGCATTGGCCACGACAAACGTGGTTTGTTTGTCACCCAAAGCGCCATTGCCGCACCGGAAAACCGTGCAGAGCTCATGCATGCCTTGAAACACCATTGTGAACGTTTAGGGCAAACTCAAGACGGCAAAATTATTTATCTGTATCAGCATCACGATAGCTCTCCCATCATGCGCGAAGTAGGCAGACTGCGGGAAATTGCTTTTCGAGCTGTGGGTGAAGGTACTAATAAACGCCGCGATGTCGACTGCTACGACAGAGACTATTATCAATTGTTGTTGTGGGATCCCGATGCCCTCGAAATTGCAGGCGCTTACCGCTTTGGCGATGCCAAAAAACTCATCAAAAACCGCGGTATAAAAGGCATTTACTCCACCAGCTTATTTGATTACGGTCCTGCTATGGATCATTATTTCGAGCAGGGTTTGGAGCTTGGACGTAGTTTTGTGCAGCCCAAATACTGGGGCAAACGTAGCCTAGATTATTTGTGGTTCGGAATTGGCGCGTTTTTACAGCATCATCCCCAGTATCGTTATTTGTTTGGGTCCGTCAGCCTCAGTAACAGCTACCCTGACGTGGCAAAAGATTTACTGGTCGAATTTTACAGTATTTACTTCAAGCAACCGCTGCCCGTGGCCAAAGCAAAAATGCCGTTTAAACCCAGCAGTAACGCAAAAGTGTTCAAGGGCAATGACTATCAACAAGACTTTTGCCTGCTTAAGGAACTGCTGAATGGCATGGGCACCGCCGTGCCCACGTTATACAAGCAATACACCGAAACGTATGAAGAAGGTGGCGTATACTTTGTTGATTTCAACATTGATCCAGACTTCAACCATTGTATCGACGGCCTAGTCATCGCAGACATCAACAAACTAAAAGCCAAAAAACGCGCCAGGTATATGCCCAATGCGGAGCTTCCACTTTAGGTTTAGCGTAAACGCGTGGTAAAGCTTGAGCACCGTGTATACTAAAAGCGCAACTGTTTAAACACAAAAGCCTGACTTGGTCAGGCTTTTTTCTTATCTAATTCAATTACTTCCGCTGAATCCTCAGCCAACACTTGCTGAGCGGTGTTGCCTTTCAGCAACTTCGTCACTGACGCAGCATTTTTGGCTAACATAATACTCAGATCTTCCAGTACCTTAGCATCCAACTCAAAACCCTTGGCTTCAATGTACTCGCCAAAGTTATCTGCCAGCTCCAGCATTTTGTCGTATTTGTCCGCTTCTTTTTTATCTGCAGTCACAAATTTTTCAACCCCTTTATGCTCTACAACATATCGAATAATAATGGCCATGTTACTTTCCTTTCGCTTTATCAAGTGCCTAAACATTAGCACAAATACTGTTTTAATATACAGTATTTTTAGTCGGCGTACAAAAAAACCAACCCCTCGGCTGGCTTTTTGTTATTCAGTTTCACCACACAGCTTGTCGTTAACGGGCTGTACTAATGCCCTTCACTCACTTGGTTAACGGTGTATTTGGGGATCTCAACCACCAAGTCTTCATCTTTAATGATAGCTTGGCAGCCTAAGCGTGAATCACGTTCCAAGCCCCATGCTTTATCCAACAAGTCATCTTCGAGTTCGTCACTGGGGTCGAGTGAATCAAAGCCTTCACGGATCAACACATGACACGTAGTACAAGCGCAGGATTTTTCACACGCGTGTTCAATGCCGATGCCATTTTGCAAGGCCACATCTAACACTGACACACCGCTTTCCACCTGGATGGCTGCCCCGTCTGGACAGAGCTCGGCGTGGGGTAAAAAAATCACTTGGGGCATAACGCTATTCCTGTTTATTAAAGTATGTGTAATGGCTATCGCTGTCTTGTTATTTTCACGTAGTCGAGGCTTAGATGCGGTCCACCGACTGACCAGCAAAAGCTTTGCGAATGGAGTAATCCATACGACGCTCGGCAAAGGACTGACTGAGCTTGTCAAGCTCTTCAATCGCCGCTTTGATGGCTTCTTTGTCTTGCTCTGTTGCACGTTGCTCTAGTTGAGTTAAACCAAGTTCGATGGCAACGATTTCTTCATTAGTGAGCAGCGCCTCGCCGTCTGCTTTTAAGGCAGCGCGCAGGGCCTCACTGACTCTTGCAGCTTCAACTTGCTGCTCTTTAAGCATGCGTCCACTCATGTCTTCTTTGGCATGCGCCATGGACGCTTGCAGCATTTGGCTAATTTGCTGCTCATCTAAACCGAAAGAGGGTTTCACCGCGATCTGCGCTTGCACCCCGGTAGATTTCTCCATGGCCGTCACATTAAGCAAACCATCAGCATCGACTTGAAAGGTGACACGAATATGGGCAGCACCAGCGGCCATCGGCGGAATACCTTGTAAGGTGAACTTAGCTAAGGAGCGGCAATCTGCCACCATTTCCCGTTCACCTTGCAATACGTGAACTAACATCGCCGTTTGACCATCTTTAAAGGTGGTAAATTCTTGGGCTTTGGCCACTGGAATAGTGGTATTGCGGTGAATTATTTTTTCCACTAAACCACCCATGGTTTCGATACCAAGAGATAGGGGCAACACATCAAGTAACAACATGTCACTGTCGGGTTTGTTACCCACCAGAATATCCGCTTGGATCGCGGCGCCTATCGCCACCACTTTATCTGGATCGATTGAAGTCAGGGGGCTGCGGCCAAAAAACTCTGCAACTTGTTGACGCACATAGGGCACGCGAGTTGATCCACCTACCATTACCACTTCGAGCACGTCTTGACTGTCGAGTTGAGCATCACGCAGGGCGCGGCGGCACGCACGCAAGGTGGTTTTAATTAAGGGTGCCACCAGCTTCTCAAAGCGCTCAATACTTATGACTACCTCATAGCTTTTGTTTTGATCGTCGACAAACCTGGCTGTCGCGGCGGCAGCATCACTCAGTTGTTCTTTGACGTGTTTGGCCACATCGAGTAAGCGGCGGTGTAAAGGACGAGATAAGTCCTCAGTGAGACCAGTCTGTTGGCGAAGATAATCAACTAACAAAATATCGAAGTCATCACCGCCCAGCGCCGAGTCGCCGCCCGTTGCTAACACTTCAAAAACGCCTTTACGTAACCGCAAGATAGAGATATCGAAAGTACCACCACCTAAATCGTAGACCGCAATAATGCCCTCTTGGCCTGAGTCTAAGCCATAAGCAATCGCCGCGGCGGTGGGTTCATTTAACAAACGCAATACTTTTAGCCCCGCCAAGGTCGCTGCATCTTTGGTACCTTGACGCTGTGCATCGTCAAAATAGGCAGGCACCGTAATGACGGCCCCGCTCAAGGTGTCCCCTAAGCTCTGTTCAGCGCGAGCACGTAATTCAGCTAATATGTCAGCAGACACCTGCACTGGGTTGACCAAACCACTGGCAACCTGCATCTGCACAGAACTATTGTTGTCACCACAAAATTCATAGGGCAAGTTTGGGTAGCTGGTTTGAATGTCGTGTAGATTGCGTCCAAGAAAACGCTTCACTGAGACAATAGTATTCACCGGATCACTACTGGCTTGTTTGCTCGCTTGATGCCCCACCACCACTTTGTCAGCTTGATAATGCACTACTGAGGGCAATAAGTGCTCACCCTGCGAATCGGGTAGCGTTTTGGCTGAGCCGCTTTGCACGGTGGCCACCAGTGAATTGGTGGTGCCTAGGTCAATACCCACCGCTAGTTTACGTTGATGAGGCGCGGCGCTTTGACCAGGTTCAGAAATTTGCAATAAAGCCATAAGAGAAAGTCGTTATCATTTTTGAGTGAGAAACATACTACAGGTCATTGAGGGCGTCTTCTTTGCGCGCAATTTCCTGGCGAATTTTATACATGAATTTCAGTTTACGCACGAGTGTGGCAGCCGCTTGATTGGCTGACTCGGTGTCTTCCGTAAGTTGAGTGTGTAAGGCTTCAAGTTGCTGGTCTATTAGGGCCTTTATTTCCTGATCAAGGGACAGTAAACCCGCCTCTTGATCCTCGGCATGCTCAAGCTCTTCCAGTTCTTCACGCCATTGCATTTGTTGCATTAAGAAGGCGTTGTCTTGGATAGTTTGTTGTTCGTGCTGCAATTCGAGGCCCCGCAGAGCCAAAATATGTTCAGCACGGAATAAAGGTGTTTTGAGCACTTGATAAGCGTCATTCACTTGCGCATTTTTTTGCACCGCAATGCGTTTGTCACGATCGCAGGCGCTGGCGAACTTATCTGGATGAGTGAGTTGTTGCAATTGCTGGTAGGTGCGCGCTAGTTCATGCAGATCAAGGTCAAAGCTGGTTTTGAGATTATACAATTCAAAATAATTCATCATCACCTACTGACCTTGTGCACCGCGTTAACACCTTAAAAAACATGACAAAACGTTGTTTTAAACGTTAAAACTCTCGCCACAACCACATTCGCCATTGGCATTGGGGTTGTTGAATTGAAAACCTTCGTTGAGCCCTTCTTTGGCAAAATCAAGTTGAGTGCCATCGAGATACACTAGACTTTTACCATCGATGATTATTTTGATGCCATTGTCTTCAAACACCTGGTCGTCAGGGTTTAATTCATCAACGAATTCCAGCACATAGGCCAAACCTGAACAACCCGTGGTTTTAACACCCAAACGTAAGCCAAGACCAGAACCTCGGTTTGCTAAAAACGTTTTGGCGCGTTGCGCCGCAGCTTCAGATACTTTAATACCCACCTGCACTTCCCCTTCGTGACTGCTTACTGCTGATGTTTGCTTTTGTAATCGGCTACTGCGGCTTTTATCGCGTCTTCAGCCAAAATTGAGCAATGTATTTTCACCGGCGGCAAGGCTAACTCTTGAGCGATGTCGGTATTTTTAATCAAAACCGCTTCATCGATGGATTTGCCTTTTACCCATTCGGTAACCAAAGAGCTTGATGCAATCGCAGAACCACAGCCGTAAGTTTTAAACTTGGCGTCTTCGATAATGCCATTTGCATCTATCTTTAATTGCAACTTCATCACGTCACCACACGCTGGTGCACCCACCATACCTGTGGCGATACTAGGATCGTTTTTGTCAAAACCACCTACGTTACGGGGGTTTTCATAGTGATCGATTACTTTTTGACTGTAAGCCATTTTCTTTGCCTCTGGCGAGCCTAAGCTCGCGTTAATGTTAAAAGTGGCATTGGCGAGTCTTGGTGACTCATGCCTTACCATCACGTTTGTTCGTAAACTTAGTGATGCGCCCACTCAACGGTATTTAAGTCGATGCCTTCTTTATACATGTCCCACAAGGGTGACATTTCGCGCAATTTGTCGATGGCGTTACGGATCACGCCAATCACATAATCAATTTCTGCTTCGGTGGTAAAACGCCCCATGGTGAAACGAATAGAGCTGTGCGCAAGCTCATCACTTAAACCTAAAGCGCGCAATACATAAGAAGGTTCTAAACTGGCAGACGTGCAGGCTGAGCCTGATGATACGGCCATGTCTTTTAGCGCCATGATCAAAGATTCACCTTCCACGTAAGCAAAACTCACGTTGAGGTTACCCGCTACACGATGTTCCATGTCGCCGTTAATATACACAGCTTCAATGTCTTTAATGCCATTCCATAAACGATTACGTAACATCATGAGGCGTTCGTTTTCTGCAGCCATTTCTAGCTTGGCTAGATGGAAAGCTTCACCCATACCGACTATTTGGTGCGTTGCCATGGTACCTGAACGCATACCACGCTCATGCCCACCGCCGTGCATTTGTGCTTCTAATCGAACACGCGGTTTACGACTCACGTACAAGGCACCGATACCTTTGGGGCCATAGGTTTTATGCGCCGAAAACGACATCAAATCCACTTTCAAGCTTTGTAAATCAATGGCGACTTTACCGGTGCTTTGCGCGGCATCTACATGGAATAAAATTTTACGTTCACGGCAGATTTCACCGATCGCAGCAATATCTTGAATGACACCAATTTCATTATTCACGTGCATGATACTGACTAATATGGTGTCAGGACGCATAGCGTCAATCAATTTGTTCAGATCCACTAAACCATTTGGTTCAGGGTTCAGATACGTCACCTCAAAGCCTTCGCGCTCTAATTGGCGGCAGGTGTCTAACACCGCTTTGTGTTCGGTTTTCACCGTGATGATGTGTTTACCTTGTTTACCGTAAAAATTAGCGGCGCCCTTGATGGCAAGGTTATTGGATTCAGTCGCCCCTGAGGTAAATACAATCTCTCGTGGATCAGCGTTAACCAATTCAGCAATTTGACTGCGTGCAATGTCTACGGCTTCTTCGGCTACCCACCCAAACTTGTGAGAACGACTGGCAGGATTACCAAAAATTCCATCACTAGTCAGACACTCAGCCATTTTAGTGGCCACTCTTGGGTCAACCGGCGTGGTCGATGAATAATCCAAATAGATAGGAAGCTTAATATCGCTCATGGTTTACTCCACTTATAACTGCAAACTGATACTGATTTCTTTGGCAGCTAATTGATTAAAATGCTTATTTTTGTCTTGACGCTCAGCGACTTTTTTCACGTCTTGCTGAGCCATTAATTCTGCTAAAGTAATATTGTCTAAAAAGATACTGATACGCTCACTCAAGCTCTGCCATAGATTGTGCGTGAGACAACGCTCACCGCCTTGGCAATCTGACAACCCTTGACAGCGGGTCGCATCCACCGATTCGTCTACGGCACGAATAACTTCTCCAACCGAGATCTTGACTGGCTCACGACCTAAACGGTATCCACCGCCAGGACCACGGACACTCTCCACCAACTCTTCTTTGCGTAAACGCGAAAAAAGTTGCTCCAAATAAGACAGTGAAATTTCTTGGCGTTCAGATATATCAGCTAACGACACCGGCCCACGTTGCGCATGCAGAGCCACATCCAGCATTGCGGTTACCGCGTAGCGACCTTTAGACGTTAGTTTCATAGACATTACTCACTCAATTAGTAAGGCAATTTTCACATACCCTACTAATTTAGTCAAGTATATACCCTAGTACTTTAGTCGGGTATTATATGAACAATCTAGATAATCGGATCAAAAGACTCTTTAGCTATATCGCTGTTTTGTCCGTGTTGTTGGGTGAACTCTTCTAACTCTAGAGTGGGTAGCGATTTACCACAAACCCCGCCCCCCATATTATTGATTGCTTTGCACATTTCTTCTACTTTTGTATCAATAAGATGCACGTGATCCACCATCTTGCCAAAGGCTTGAGCGACGGGATCGGGGTTATCAGCTGCTACTGCATACGCATCAAACCCATATTTTTTGGCAATGATTTCACGGTAACCATTTTTGACGGAATCTTGTTCGCGCTCGACTTTAGATTTTTGCGCGACTATCCGACCAGGAATACCCACCACTGTGGCCCCGTCTGGCACGTCTCTTACCACCACAGAATTTGAGCCGACTTTCGCACCCTTTCCCATGGTGATAGGTCCAAGGACTTTGGCACCGGCGCCAATGACCACATTGTCCATTAGCGTTGGATGGCGTTTTCCCGCCGACCAACTTGTGCCGCCAAGAGTCACGCCGTGATAAATTGTCACATCATTGCCTATTTCAGCCGTTTCGCCGATCACCACTCCCATGCCGTGATCAATAAAAAAGCGACGACCTAAGGTCGCGCCCGGGTGAATTTCAATCCCCGTCAACCAACGCGAAAACGTCGATAACGAGCGGGCCAGCCATTTCCAATTAGCGCGCCACAGCCGATGACTAAGACGATGTAACCAAATGGCGTGCAAACCCGGATAATTAAACAACACTTCCATGGTCGTGCGCGCAGCAGGATCGCGGTGGAATACACTTTGAATATCTTCTTTGATGCGCTCAAACATAATTAGTCTTTTGCTTTAATGCTTTTTTCTATGGACGCTAGAATACCACGCAAAATATTAAACTCTTGCTCATCGGGTCTAGCACGATTAAATATGCGACGAAGTTTGGCCATTACCATACCGGGATGTTGTGGTTTAATAAAATTCGTTTTAAGCAGGGTTTGTTCCAAATGACTATAAAAAGCTTCTAGATCATCCACCAGCGGATAAGGTAGCGGCGCGTCCACGTGTTGGTTTTGCCCCAAATGTGCCATGCGTACTTCATAACATAAGGTTTGCACTGCAGCCGCCAAATTTAACGAACTGTATTCTGGGTTGGCTGGAATACACACATGAAAATGACATTGCTGCAGCTCTTCATTACTCAGGCCATTATTTTCGCGGCCAAACACTAAGGCAACAGGATATTGCCTGACTTCGCTAACTAATTTCACCCCACATTCACGTGGCTCCAACATCGGCCATGGCAGTGTGCGAGAGCGAGCTGAGGTACCCACCACCAGACCACAACCTTGAATGGCTTCTGCCAGGGTTGATACCTGTTTGGCGCTCGCTAATACGTCGCCCGCCCCTGCAGCTAAAGCACTCGCATGGCCGTCGGGTGGCGACACGGGATCAACCAACACTAAGTTGCTCAAACCCATGGTTTTCATGGCTCGCGCTGTAGAACCAATGTTGCCTGTATGCGAGGTGTTAACCAACACAATCCGAATATTTTCAAGCATGTTCTATGTTTAACGTCTTAGTAAAAAGGCCGCGGATAATAACACATTGCTCAGCACTGATAATCAATTTAGCCTACTCGAAGGGCTGCTTGGCTATCACTTCCTGTATAAAGCGCTGAAAAGTTGGGTACAAATAGGCATTTCCATAGCCGGTAAGGTGATCACCATCAAAATATAATGGTTGTTGGTTATCGTATATCTGACACACCGTATCTGGACAAAGAGCATCCATCACGTTCCAAATAATAATGTTTGGAAACTCACTTTGCAGCTGCGCTAAGGTTGTCCATGAATCTTTGCTCATGTTATTTATTTCGGCTCTCGAAAGTTGCGGACCTTTAGCACAGATGGGATTAGTGTTGGTATACCAGTCAGCACATCGAAACGTTTGATAAGGAAAGACTGGTTTAGGACTATCAACGATAAGGGTAGGTGTGAGTTTTGTCAGTCGAGCTAAAATCGCTTGGGATTCGGCAAGTGCCAACGTTCTGTTGTGCATGGCCTCTTCACTGTTATTTTCATTGATTATTGTCGTTACATCCTTGGCAAAGATATCACTTTGCTTGGCGAGCCGCGCCATCTTCAAGGAGGCGAGAAAAATAATGTCTTGAGGTTTGATTTTACCTTCAATTTCTTGTAACCAAGTTGCTAATTTTTGCGCACAGGGACTATCGTCTGTCATGACTGGGTACATTAAATTCAGCACCCCACAACCATTGCGTGAATAGACTTTCACGTTAATTCCCGAGTCGGCCTGTAGCATGCCCAACATCTTTTTGTATGCCCCTGCATGAGAATCACCTATGACATAAAGTGTTCTGTCTGCCCAAGGTTTACTGCCTTCGGCAGGCGGCACGGCAACGTAAGGGCTCCATATTTGACTATTGCTAGTCACACTTAAGCTTACACGATGTTGCGCTTTAAACATCAGCCAGCCAAACCCATAACTAAGGCAAATGACCAGCAAACCGAGGGGAACGACGACTCTAGAACTTGCTTGCTTAATGGCAGGCAGGGCAGAAAATCTGCGTTCAATAAAGTGAAAGGACAACATACCGCACACAAATGTCAGTGCTACTGCCGCGCAATATTCAACGACAGATTGCAAACCAACGGACCATCTGAAAAATACAAAAATAGGCCAATGCCATAGATAAAGGGAGTAAGATATTTTACCAATATAACGCATCAATGGCATTTCAAGCACTGAGCCCAAAGAGCGCATATGCGTCGGCTGGCCTACCAATGCGTGGATCAGAAAAGCCGTACCAATGACTGATGGAATGGCCCATGGAAAAGGAAACGCATGCTCATCGGCATAGATCATCGCAATAGTCACAAGGACAAAACCCACAACAAAAAATGCTTGATTAGCGACACGATTGACCACTTGCACATTGGCGTAAGCTATGAAATTTAAACAGTAACGAACCCACTGCAAGCTCCCAAAATCGACTGGTCAAATGATAATAAGCTTGTGCTGGGTAATGCTGAGTTTCGTACCAAGAACTGAGTAGAGACAACAAGGCAGTAAGAAAAACTAGATTAAATATCAGTGACTTAGAAGAAGTAAGGAGATTGCGACTCCAAATAAAGAACATCAGCGGAAACAACACATAAAATTGTTCCTCCACTGCCAAACTCCAGGTGTGGACAAAAGGATTAAATTCTACTGTTGGTGAGAAATAGGTGTCAGTGTCAGCGGCCAGTATAAAGTTGCTGACCCCAAAAAAAGCGGCTAAACCAGTATCGTTAAAGCTACGACTCAACCACACCTGCGGAATGAACAATACCGTCAGCAGTATTGATACCCCCCAAGACCACAATCAAGGCTGGGAATATTCTGACTATCCTGCGCCGATAAAAACCTAAAATAAAAGCCTTGAAATTCTGATGTCCGTAGTTATTCAGCGAACCAGTTACCACGTAACCTGAAATGACAAAAAACACGTCGACGCCGCTAAACCCACCGGGTAAAAAAGTACCGTTTAAGTGAAACAAGATGACGGATAAAACCGCAATGGCGCGCAAGCCATCAATGCCTGCAATGTATTTTTGTTGAGGTAATCCCGAGTTCGACACATCTTCCCCTTTTTACTGAGCTTCGCTCCCCCATCTCAGCACTATGCTGGATGCACCATCTGGATAATTCGTTACGTTAGCCGCGACTTAGAAACACCAAAGAAAACGTATTCTAAGGAACTTGGCGCATTTGTCATCTTACTTTATTGCCCACTTTCGTGATGCGTGGCTCATGCAAACGCATAAATGCCAGCGAGGCAAGCACCATGCTTTTACAGGTAAGGGCTGAGCTTGACGTTTAGAGTTTATTTGACTGAGTAACAAAGGGGCATGATTTTTCTCAGCGTGATTCCAACAACTTCAATATATGAGGGTATACATCTTTAGCGGCATGTTGACCGATGATGCAATCGACATGGCCATAAGCTGGAATTTCGGCACGGCTGTATAATTGAGGGTCGTTCACTGAACACAGCAAATCGAAGGTTTGCTGTGTACTTTTTGGTAGTACACAGTCGTTGTTGCTACCAGAGATAAATAACATGGGCAGTTTCAGTTTATCCACATGGGGCAAATACACGTCGTTACCTGCCGCATCAATTAAGTGATTTTTTAATAATATTGCGGTCAACTGTTGCATAGCGGTTAAATTAACCCGCCCAAACATGCGCGCCAAGGCTCGGTGGGTTGCGGGGTTCAGTTGGCTGTGCTCGTAAAGTTCACCAAAAATACTGCTAATGCGATGACACACTACATTATTACAACGCTCATGCGCCGGAACAGGCATAAACACCATGCTGCCATCGTATAATTTGGTTAAAAAGTTCACATTAACGTCGGTATAGGCTGTCATCCATTTTTTACCAAACAAGCGCAACAACTTGGGCAAAGGCAGTCTGGCTTTACGAATATTTACATCAATGGAATACAAATGCATCGACACTTGTGAGCAGACTGCCGCATTCACACCCTGTAATCCACTCAACAAGGCCATGCTCAGGGTTGAGGCGCCTACCCCATGAGCCACCACCTGCACAGCCTCAGCACCAGTTAATTCGCGTACTTTTTGCACCGCAGCAGGGTAGTCTTTTGTGGCAACATCATCCATGCTGCTTTGCTGATACGAAGCAGGCAGTTCAATGCTTAAGCGATGGTCCAACAACCACACGTCGAACGCGTGACGATAAAGATACTCTAGGAGATTTTCATCAATAGTATCAATGGCATACATCAAACTTGATACGCCAATACAGTGAGACAAGATAACCGGCCCCTTAGCGCCGCCTTGATAGCGAGTCAAGCGAATTTGCACCCCATCAGTCGTAGTAAAATATACCTGCTCAGCCTTACCTACTCTGAGTTCGCGCCTTGGCTCCACACTTAGTTGTGGATCAAAACGCTCTACATCGCCAAAGTAATCCGAGATCTTGTTCATTTGCTTGTCCTTGCCATTGTCAATTTGAGGATAACCACTGTGCACTTGCAAGAAAGCCAAGTAACAGCGGATTTTGCGACCGCTTCAGTTAGATGAGCCTTAACGATAGAAACCGTATACCCATCCACCATCAACAGTATGGATTGCTATCCACTAAAGCGCCTGACAATATTAGCGATTGCTTAAATTTTTCCCTCTGGTAAACTTCGCGCCGATTTTTTGTTCAGCTCCGGTGAGTTGGGCTAAACTAACGTTCTTTCAAAATTGGTGGTTACTCTATGCATCCTATGCTCAACATTGCGGTTCGTGCAGCGCGCGCGGCCGGTACAATCATTTCTCGTGGTTTTGAAAATCAATCCGATTTGATGACCCAAGCCAAAGGGGATAACGATTACGTTACCCGTATCGATAGAGAAGCTGAGCAAGCTATTATCAACAAAATAAAACAGTCTTATCCTGAGCACAGTTTTGTTGGTGAAGAAGGCGGCGTTGTAGCTGGAGATGACGATTACAAGTGGATAATCGACCCATTAGATGGCACTACCAATTTTATCAAAGGCATTCCCCACTTTGCCGTTTCTATTGCCCTGATGCATAAAGGACGGTTGGATCAAGCGGTTGTCTTCGACCCCATTCGCAGTGAATTATTTACCGCCAGTAAGGGCGCCGGCGCGCAACTAAATGGTTACCGTATCCGCGCCAGTAAAGCCAAAGAATTGAGCCAAACCGTGCTTGCCACGGCCTTTCCCTTCAAAAACAAAAGCACGGCACCGCAGTTCATGCAAAGTTTCAGCAAAATTTTTGCTGAAGCGGGTGACATTCGCCGCAGTGGTTCGGCAGCCTTAGATTTAGCGTATGTCGCTTGTGGCCGCTATGATGGTTATTGGGAACGTGGACTGAAACCCTGGGACATCGCTGGCGGTGAGTTATTAGTACGTGAAGCCGGTGGTTTGGTTACGGATTTTGCCGGTGGTAATGACCCTATGCACAAAGGCGAAATCGTGGCAGGCGCCCCTAAAGTCGTGCAAGCCTTGGTCAAACACTTAAAATAACGGCTTTAGCATTTTTATTTTCTGTTGCACAAAGCGAGCGTAGGCTCGCTTTTTTATTGGCTGTTGAGCATCACACTTGGTCTGATTAAAAGATGGCTGAAAATCAGTGAAAACTGGCTACGAAGCGTCGCTCCTTATTTTCAATACACGTTTAAACTTAGGGCTAACTTGATAATTAAGGACTAGCCATGAGCTCTGTTGTTTCCCGTGTACCTGCTGCTAGCAGCAACGCTGCCCTCGCACATTTTAGCCAACTGTTAGCCTTTGAAACGGATTGCTGGGACGTGCACTTTTGCATCAGCAATAAACGCATGGATTTTGTGTTAGTGGATGTGCGCGCTGAGGTGTTATACAAACAAGGGCATATTCAACAAGCCATCAATTTGCCACATAAAACCATTAATCAAGCAAGCTTAGCTGCCTACCCACCCGATACATTGTTTGTTGTTTATTGTGCAGGGCCGCATTGTAATGGCACTGAAAAAGCTGCCATAAAATTTGCCGAACTCGGTAGGCCTGTGAAAAAAATGATCGGTGGTGTATGCGGTTGGTTAGATGAAGGATTTAGCTTAGAAAGCGAATAAACCACTGTTTATTTTGGTTTTTGCCACAAGGAGTAAGGTGTTCGAGGGCATAGTTCCCTCGAACACCTTGGTCAACCTGATCGCTTAACGCAGTGTTTGATGAAAGCTATCAAGGTCGGTAATGGTGATAGCCGTTGGCGGACTAATAAAATCCTGCTCGGCAAACGCTGTACCACGCATTTGCACTAATACTCGGCCAAAGGCCTTGGCATCCAACAAACTCTGATAAAATACCTGCACATCTTCTAAGGTCACTTGATTGATGGCGTCAATCATCCGGCTGCGGCTATCGAAGTCGTAGTTTTGGTCACGCCAATCGCCAATGAATCGCCCCATTTCTTCACTTAAATTTTTTGGGGGCTGGGTGAGATTAATTAACACACTCTGTTTTGTGGTGGCAAATACATCATCGCTAACGGCGGCTAACTCGGTTTTAAAATTCTGTTTAAAGTCGTCGATGCGCGCCGCCACCTCACTCAAACCTTTGGCCGGCGACTGAATATAAAAGGCAGACAACAACTGGGTTTTGTTCGTTTGGCTAATAAAACCCACGGCGTAAGCCAATTGTTCTTCCGTACGAATTTGATTAAATAAGGCAGGTTGCAATAGTTGTGACAATATACGCGCTGTGGCACTGTCTTTATCATTGCGTTCAGCTATGTAAGCATCGATGAAAGCAATGTCACTTAAAGCCACGTCTTCTTGCCAAGTGTAAACACTGCCGATTTCTGGGCTAAAACGCGGAGACTCGTACACGGCATGACTTTGTCGATCGGCGGGCAGTTCACGCAGTAGCAGGTTAGCCATGGCATCAATTTGGCTATCGGTATAATTACCAAAGGCAAAAACACGCAAATTCGCTTTTTTCAGCATCTCCATTTTGAGCTGCTCAATATCGGCAATACTGATGGGCTCAACTGCCGCTAACAGGGCTTCATCACTGTACTCATCCAACATCACTAGTTGGCTAAAAGTCGGGAACAATTGATTCAGTAAGATACCTTTTTTCTTGCTGATCATGTCTGATTTAAACGCCGCCTTAAAATTGGCCAACTCAGTTTCTGACATTTTATAGGCCATCACTTGTTGAATGGCTTGGCGCAGCAACTCATCTTGTTTATCGCTGAATCCATTCGCCGTAATAGACAAGCCGTTGTACAAATTCACACCTAAGCCCATCCCTCCGCTTGCTGCTTCATTTTGCAGTTCGGTTAAGCGCTGGCTGAGCCCACGACCCAGCAATTCGGCGGCTACTTGATTGTGCGCAGACGCCTTAGTGACACTGCTGTTAAGGTCAAGTGTGATACGACCTTTGGGTTGTTCAAAATACGCTGAGTGACCTAAAAAAGCACTGTAGGCTTGGTTGGCAATTAAGGCTTTAGGTTTGTCAGTATATTGTGCCGCCACCACCGTGAAGTTTTCTGGCATGAGGGTATTGGTACGCGGCAAATTCAATACAAATTCACTGCCCATATTTTCCCATGTCGCAATGTGTGCATCAGTGATGTCTTCTAAGGCATAACGTCCAGCAAAATACTGCATACCTGTATCACTGGGCTGTGCTTTGTCGATGTAATACACCCGTGCATTCTCTAGGGTCAATTGATCCAAGACTTTTTGAATGGCCACCGGATTAAAGCGCTGATACTCATAGTTGCTGCTCAATACATATTCCGTGGGAATATGTTGTAAGTCTGCGGCAATCTGCATAGCGTAGTTGTAGTCATTGGTCTTTTCTTTGAAGCGGAAACTATTACTAAGGCTTTGTTTTATCTCACTAAAATATTTTTTGTCGACACCTTGAGTACGCAACAAATTAAGATACTTTAATACCGCTGCCATGACGGTATCGCGTTTTTGTACCCCTGCCTCAGTTAAATCGATGTATAAGTTAAAACTGCCGGCATTGCCGTATTCATCTGCACTGTAATTGGTGTACAAAGATTCGCTTAACCCCAAGTCACGCAGGGTCGACGCCAAGGCGCCGGGCATTTCATTGTTCAATAAATAATTCACATAACCGTTGGGATTGACCGCAAATTCATCCGCATTGTTTGCCATCACAAATGAAACACGCAGCTGTTTCATCTCGGTTTGTGGTACGTAATGAATGATTTTCTTCAGGTTGGTGACTGTAGTAACGGGTGTACTCACCACTGGACGAGGTTCATCCTTGTTTGGGATTCGACCAAAATATTGCTTAGCAAGTTCTTCCATCTGGGCAATCGGCTGATTGCTGACCAGAGCCGCTTTCATCAGGTTTGCAGAGTAATAACGCTGGTAAAATTCCACTAAGGCATCTTGTAATTTTTTATCACCTTGGTCGGCCAACGAACTAAGATTCCCCCAGTTAAACTGATGAATAGGATGCTCTGGGTTAAGAGTAAGACCGTCTAACTGGCCTAAAATAACCCAATCATTTGGGCTTTTCATGGTCCATTCAGAATGCACGGCGTTGCGCTCTTTATCGGCGTATTTTTCATCTAAGGTTGCTTCATAAAAGAAACCAGTGAAACGATTTAACGCTTCTTCAAAGGCATTGTTATTCACTGCAACCATGTAGTTTGTATGGTCAAGTTGTGTGTAAGCATTCTGCGTACCGCCATTTTGACTGACGAACTCGCTGTATTCCCCCACATCGGGATAAGACTTAGTACCTAAAAATAACATGTGTTCCAAATAGTGAGCCAAGCCACCAAATTCCTTAGGCTCTTGAAATGAGCCAGCGCCCACACTGAGTGCCGCAGCAGACTTTTCAACTGTGGGATCGGAAACTAATACCACTTCTAACTTATTGGCTAAGGTGATTGATTTGTATTCTCGGCTGTCAATGGGACTTTTTACGATGGCACTTTGTGGCTCAGGTTGAGTCGATAAAATAAGCGACGAAGATTGTTTTACGGCCGTGCAGGCAGCAAACAACAAGGTTCCACTGACCACACACAGCAGTCGCAGACGAGTTGCAGAACTTAACATCATAGTATTCCCTTTGAATTTCAATATTGGCGTAACAACATGCAACTTAGCTGTCCCATGTGTGTCGTCAAAAAGTCTTACACAATTTTAAAGTTGGAATATACGGGACTTAAGCAAAGAGTGGGCACATTTTTCTGTTAAAAAATGTGTTCTGAACAAAAATGACCAGCGCCACAGATGCTACAACAACTGTATTTGCTGGCCATTTTTAGGAGTCTAGATTTTCAATTATTTTTCTCTGAATAAGGTATGCAGAGTCATTTGATCTAAATAGTTTGCAGCAGGCAATTTATGCGTTTGGCGAAACTTATTCAGTGCCGCATTCAGTTTTTCTGACACTACTCCGTCCTCGTCACCTTTGTAATAGCCTTTTTCTTTAAGGGCTGATTGCACGCGTTTTACTACCTGTACATAGGTTTTTTGAGACTGATCACCCAAGGCCATATTCTCTGCACCAACGTATTCAACAATACGTTCATCATTCATTTCATTGAGTAATTGGGTGGTTGCCTGAAAAAAACTAATTTTAGGATTTTTGGCACAATGGCCTTTCACATAGGTACCTAACGTTTCTACATCTTCCCACGACACAATATCGAAGGTGTCTTTTAAATGCTGATTGTGAGCTGTGATATAACCGTTTAACCAACCAGCAAATAGGAATTTTTGTGGGTCATTATTTTCTATTATTTGCACAAATTGCTCGCAACTCACGTTACCCACACCTTTGATGGCAAATTTGCCATTTTTATCTAAAGCCCATGTTGGTGAGACAACACTCAACAATATCATTGTGCAAAAAATTGTTTGGATCGTGCGCATTTTTACTCTCTTTAAAACAAAAAAGTCGTACATCATTATCTGAATGTACGACTTTTTTTCAATGGTTAATGTTGTTAATTAAATTAACGACGTCTTCTCAAAAACACTGCAACAAATCCACCCATAAACAACAACACGATACCCGGTGCTGAAGCAGCTGTAGGGGGCTTGGGATCAGCGATGATAAGGGCGCTCATTAATAGCTCTGTTGGTGAGCCAGTAAAGTCTAAAAACACTGGAAATGCGGTAGCAAAATCAGGATCAGCAATATCAAGTACTTTTCCTAAGCCAACCAATTTAAAGGTTGAAGTCGTGTAGGGTGACAAATCGAAACTATCTCCCGGTGCTAATGTACCAACAACTACGCCACCAATCACAATATCAATGGTGCCAAAACCAAATGAAGCATCAGGGGCCATTACTTCAGTAAATAATCCACCACCCACTAAAGTATATTCAAAACCGTCAGCAAAGGGAGGATCAAACCATTTACGTGGTTCAGGGGCAACAAACACAAATTCACCTGGTGCAGGCACAAAGGGCAGTACCGGTACAGCAGCGCTATCACCGGGTTCAACACCACCCACACCGCCAAAGGCAAATAAGAAAGTAGCTGGTGTACCGCTAATTGGACCACCTTCGCTACCGTCAGTAATCGATGCTGTTGCAGATATACCTACATCACAAACTTCAGCATCACAACCTTCACCGCCATCACCGCCAAAGGAGTTGCCACCTGAGTATTGACCAAAAGACCAAACGTTGGCACCTAAGGTGTTGATGGCAGAGATCGCATCGGCTTCATTGGCAGTAGAACCATAAAAAATATTAAACGTTCTGCTTTCACCCGCCGCTAAACTACCAAAAGCAAAATCAAACACTGAACCGTGATCAGTAGGGCCATCATCAACAAAATCAGTGTTTTCGGTGCCATTATTGATGTAACCCGCATCGTCTCTGGGATCCACTGAGGCAAAGCCGTTATCGCTGGCGTATCTAACATTACCGCCATTGGACTCTAAGTTGGCTTCTACACCACCGTGAGTCACATATTCGTTAAATTCGTCAGGTGGAATGTCCCAGTCCATGGCGCGACGATACACAACGTCGTCAATTGCTGATCCGGTATTGTTGGTAATGGTAACGGATGCTTGGAATACCCCCATAGCCAAAGAAGGGCCATAAGCATGAGTCACGGTAATCGCTGCATCTGTTAAATTGACGGTAGAGGTGGCGGTATTGGCGGTAGAACCAAAAATACCATCGGTAATGCCACCTACGCCACCGTTGTCGATACTGGCAAAACCAGCAATACGTGAGCCAACACCAGCATCTAATGTAGCGGCAACGCCCCATCCTTCACATAAACAGCCAGGTGAAGTCGCATCACCAAGACCATTACGAAATAGACCAAAGGCACCGTTGTAGGCGCTGCTGAGTGGAGGGTCAATAAAATCTGCAGGTAGTTCTGATGGATCTAAAGGTGTGTAGTTGAGGTGACCTTCGTTGTTAACACCTAAGATGGTGTCACCGTATTTTAGGATTGCACCGGCATAAGAGGTGCTGGGCACCGCCATACCAAGCAAACTGGTTGCAGCCAAGGCAACGAGTAGTTTTTTACTATAATTTTGGAGCATATTCTTAGTTTCCTTTTAAAAATAATTGCTACTGTGGACCGCTCGACAAACTGAGTCGAGGAGGCTACAGCATAAAAAATGCCATCCATTACATGTCATTGTAAATTATAGATATTTTTAAAATACTTAAGCAGACTAATTTAGATATGTAAAAAATGTTGACAAAAAATTATGTAAGTGTTGCAAACAATGAACAAGGTCGAGCAAACTCGCTAACGAATAAAAATTATCCCCAAAAAAAAAGAGCCAACTGTTTAACAAGTTTGCTCATAATTTTACCAAAAAATTGCGAATTTTTTAAATCAGCGCGTCCTGATCGGCACCTTCTTTTTCAATTACGGCTGGCATCAAATCTTCTCGGCTCACACCCAGTTTCAGTGCCACCAAACTCGCCACATAGATTGATGAGTATGTGCCAATACCGATACCAAACAACAAGGCAGTGGCAAAACCATGAATGGTCGCGCCACCAATGAAGAACAAGGCTAAGACAACCAGAATAGTGGTGAAAGATGTGATCACCGTACGATTTAAGGTTTGGCTCAACGATTGGTTGATGATGTCTTCTACTTCGGTATCGCGAATTTTACGGAAATTTTCACGGATACGGTCGAATACAACGATGGTGTCATTGAGCGAATAGCCGATAACCGCTAACACAGCTGCCAGTACCGTAAGATCAAACTCCAATTTTAAAATGGAAAATAAACCCAAGGTAATGATAACGTCATGGGCTAATGCGACCACTGACCCTAGGGCAAACCGCCATTCAAAGCGCATGGTGACGTAAATCAAAATACACAATAAACAGACCAACATGGCTAAGCCACCTTGCTCGGTTAACTCTTCACCTACGCTGGCACTGACATAAGAACTGCCACGCATGACTACACCATTGTCAGCTTGTTGCAAGATTGCGATAGCTTTGTCACCAAGCTCAGAAGGTTTTACCCCTTCTTGTGACGCTAAGCGGATTAATACATCCTTACTGCTACCAAAATTTTGCACCACCGCTTCACGAAATTCGCTTTGCTCTAGTTGCGCACGAATGTTCTCCAAGTTGGCAGCCTGTGGATAACCCACTTCAATCTGGGTACCGCCAGTAAAATCCAAGCCCCAATTCAGCTGGTTAATGCCCAGAGACACGAGTGATCCCATGACCATGAGAATAGAGAGAATGGCTGCCGGCAACTTCAAATTCATGAACTTGACGGTACTTTTCAAACTTAATAATTGCATGCTGATCCCCTAAATAGATAACGTGGTCAGACGTTTACCGCCCCACCAAGCATTAACGATGGCACGTGTCACCAAAATCGCCGTGAACATTGATGTAGCGATCCCGATCATCAAGGTGATGGAGAAGCCTTTTATGGGACCCGTACCGACAGCAAAGAGGATGAGTCCTGCAATAAAGGTAGTAATATTGGCATCTAAGATTGTAGAAAACGCACTGTCATAACCCGCGTGTATCGCTTGCTGAGGACTACGTCCATCATTCTGTTCTTCACGAATGCGTTCGAAAATGAGCACGTTGGCATCCACCGCCATACCCACCGTTAATACGATACCGGCCATGCCTGGCAAGGTCAGAGTTGCACCAGGGATCATTGACATAATCCCTACCATCATTATTAAGTTGAGGCCTAAGGCGATATTGGCTACAAAACCAAATTTTTTGTAATTGAGTACCATAAAGGCAAGCACCAATACAAAACCCCAAATTATCGCTTGTTTGCCCAGCTCAATGTTTTCTTTACCGAGACTTGGTCCAACAGTGCGCTCTTCGATGATTTGGATGGGCGCAATCAAGGCACCCGCGCGCAATAATAAAGCCAGGTTTTGTGCTTCTTTGGGTGAGTCTAAGCCAGTGGTTTCAAAGGCATTGCCGAATATACCGTTGATGCGGGCAACACTTATGACGGTACGCTTGGCTTCAAACACCAGCTTACCCTCAGCATCTTTTTCACCCGTGGCTTTGTATTCAATAAATACCACGGCCATGGGTTTGCCTACAGCGCGCTTGGTAAAGGCCAACATTTTGGCGCCGCCTTTAGAATCCAACTTGATGGATACTTTGGGTAGGCCATTTTGGTCAACCCCAGAGGTGGCATCAATGATGTGACTGCCTTCGACAATCACCGCTTTTTTCAGCAATTGCGGCACACCATTTTGGTCCGGAAGTAATTCTGAACCCGGTGGCACTCGACCGCTCACCGCGTCACGTACGTCATGTTCAATATCAACTTCACGGTATTCTAAGGTCGCGGTGGCGTTAAGAATTTCTTTGGCCTTAGCAGTATCTTGAATACCAGGCAGTTGTACCACAATGCGATCTGGCCCCTGTTTTTGGACAAGGGGTTCTGCCACGCCAAGTTGGTTGACACGATTGCGCAAGATGGTGATGTTCTGTTTTACCGCATAATCTCGGGTTTCCAGTAATTTTTGTTCAGACATAGAGGCAAACAATACCAGCTCGCCTTGGTCAGCAAAAATGAAGTCACGATTGCGGTTTTTGAGGAAAAACTCGGCTTTCTCTAAGGTCTCTTGGTCGCGAAAGTAAATTTCTAAACCCGTTTCAGTTTTCTTTACGGTGCGATAACGAATGTCTTCACCCCGCAAAGCGCTGCGAAAATCATCGTCTGCGTCTTCTAAGGCTTTGGTCATGACGCTTTTCATGTCCACTTCCATTAAAAAGTGCACACCGCCGCGTAAATCCAATCCTAATTTCATCGGCTCACCGCCAATCCCACTCAGCCAGCTAGGCGTATCTGGCGCCAAATTCATGGCCACGTAGTAATTTTCACCCAAGGCTTTTTCAAGGGCTTCACGAGCGAGTAACTGACTGTCGGCGTCATTCACGCGTACTAAAATTTGCTCGTTCTCAAGGCTTATTGCCTTCGTGGTAATATTGGCAGCGCTCAGTTCTGTTTTTACTGTTTCAACTAAACTTTGGTTGACAACGGCATTACGACCAGCGGAGATTTGAATGGCGTGATCTTCACCATAAAGATTGGGTGAGGCATACAGAGCACAAACGGCTATCACAATGACAACCAGCAAGTATTTCCATAGCGGAGTTTGGTTTAACACATCATATTCCTTCTATTGCTCAGCATACAAACCAGCAAGACTGATCTGGATGCAAACAAAAAAGGCCAATTAAATGGCCTTCATGGTGCCTTTTGGTAGAACCGCTGACACAGATGATTTCTGTATAACGATATTGGTGGTGTCATTTAAGCCGATTTCGATAAAATCTTTATCATCAGAGACTTTGGTAATCTTGCCCACCATACCGCCTTGGGTTAAGACTTCATCGCCTTTACTTAATGACGACACTAAATTTTTATGTTCTTTCACGCGTTTGGCTTGTGGCCGATACAACATGAAATAGAAAATAAGACCAAACACACCTAACATGATGAGCATTTCGAAACCGCCACCTGCGGCGCCACCTGGAGCACTTTGCGCATAAGCGCTAGATATAAATAAACTCATTTTTTCCCCTTTATTTTAGTTGTATTGATTAACGTTTTTTAATTTACATTGGCGGTACTGGCATGCCTTTTTGCGCATAAAAATCGGCAACAAAGGCTGCTAAGTTTTGCTCGGCAATCGCCTCTCGTAGCCCTTGCATAACGCGTTGGTAATACCGCAAGTTATGAATGGTATTGAGGCGCGCGCCTAATATCTCATTGCATTTGTCTAAGTGGTGGAGATATGACCGAGAATAATTTTTACAAGTGTAACAATCGCATTTTTCATCAAGGGGACCAATATCGGTCTTATGCACCGCATTACGAATTTTCACCACGCCTGAGGTGACAAATAAATGACCATTCCGTGCATTACGTGTTGGCATAACGCAGTCAAACATATCAATACCACGACGCACCGCTTCAACAATATCTTCTGGTTTACCCACGCCCATTAAATAACGTGGTTTCTCTGCGGGAATTTTATCCGCGGTGTGGTCGAGAATGCGGATCATGTCTTCTTTTGGCTCACCCACCGACAAACCACCAATGGCATAACCATCAAAGCCAATATCTTCTAAGCCTTGTAATGAGATGTCGCGCAGGTCTTCATACATACCACCTTGAATAATGCCAAATAAGGCTGATGGGCTGTCACCATGTTCATCCTTACTGCGTTTTGCCCAACGTAAGGATAATTCCATGGATACCCTTGCTTCACTTTGTGTGGCTGGGTAAGGGGTACATTCGTCAAAGATCATGACAATGTCTGATCCCAGATCTCGCTGCACTTGCATTGATTTTTCAGGTGTTAACAAAATTTTCTCACCGTTGATGGGTGAGCGGAAGGTCACTCCTTCTTCAGTAATTTTTCGTAATTCACCCAAGCTAAAAACCTGAAAACCACCGGAATCGGTGAGAATCGGTTTTTGCCAATGCATGAAGTCATGCAAATCACCATGTTGTTTAATGATTTCGGTGCCAGGGCGCAGCATTAAATGGAAGGTGTTACCGAGGCAAATGTGTGCGCCGGTATCGTCTAATTCTTCTGGGGTCATGCCCTTTACGGTGCCGTAAGTACCCACAGGCATAAACGCGGGGGTTTCGACCACACCACGCTCGAACACAAGTCTTCCACGACGCGCTTTACCGTCGTTATTGAGTAATTCAAATTGCATAATTTATCCTGCTAATCGGAGTACAGTCCGATGCATTAAACGCAGTAGCGCCACTCAACCCTGCCAAGGTTTATGACCCACTGCAAAAAAGTCGCCGGATTATATACGAAGTGAGGGATTGAGTGAAAAATAAAAAATGCTTATTGCGCTAAGTCATGACTCAGTGTGGCGTTTATATCTGGCTGCACCTGATATAGGGGGTCAAATTTAATGGGCAGTGGCCATTTCGCTTTACTGACATGCAAAAAGTCACTCAACACACAGTTATTTGTATCGTCTAAACACCACGTACTCGGTTCCTGCTGCAGCGCGGCATTTTGTTGGTGTCGATAGACTGACACGGCATTGTAGACTAAACGTCGCGCGCGATTCAGACTCCCCAAAGGCTGCCACTCCCCTACTCCATGCCATGGGTTCATCGACAGGTTTTCGCAAAACTGACTTTGCTCCTCGCTGGTAAATGATTGGGGTGGGATGTTGATCCGCGCCACAGGTACAAAGGGCGACGCTGCTTCTGACCACACCACCGTAGCATCATCAAGAGGCATATTGCTGCCCGGAACTTGTGTTTGTAACATAAAATCAAAACAAGCCCCTTGGTGCTGAAGCTTGGATTGCATCGCTTCGGTTAAATAATCAACACGGCTGGTATCAACCTGTTCATCGAAGCGCATACCAGCACAGGCTTTGGTTGAAAACTTCACAGCCGTACCACCCAATTGATACGGTAGCATAGAATAATATTGGGCTTGCAGAGGCGTTCGAATCTTCCCCGATACTGTTTGAATAGCGCGATAAAAGCGCCTTGGGTGCAAACGGGGCGGGAAAAAACTAATAAACCAACGGGTGCGTTCTAACTTCGCCAGATAAGATAAATCATCAACGTAATCATAAATATTTCGGTTGAAAAAGGCTGGGGTATTGGTCATCACAAAATCTTGGGTGGCAGCACCTAGTAACTCGGGAGCAATTTTCTCACCACTCACTCCCATAAGCTTTATTGCCATACCCCGCGCATCAGGTTTGCCATCAGGCTGAACCAGCATGTCACCATTTGAAAAGCGGATCCATGTTTGATATTCCCGGCTTGGTTGCGCAAACACACTGTGCTGAAAATGCTCGGGAATATCGCCATTCACTGAAAAAGTTGCGCGCAAACAACCAGTGGCTTTGGCATGGGCGTCACGACGATAAGGCAGGCCGTTTTTGCCTTCTGCTTTTTCTGATATCTGTCTCGCGTACATTATCGACTGTTTGATCGCTTGTTGTTCTTCTTCGCTTATTTGCATGCCCAACAGCGGCAACGGCAGAGAGGCCAACTGACTCGAATCGGGGGCACTGTACACCATCTGTGGTGCAAGGCTGAGAGTTAGGATGAGGCTGATGGTAGACCAGTGAATCTTCATTTGCCGTGCCCATGTGAAAGCTGTGCCGTTGTTTGTGGAAAATGCCAACGATGGGAACGTTCACAAGCGGCACGCAGTTGTGGATCTTGAGGTGGTGAAGGAAAGTTATCCCAATTTAAGGGGTCGCCTTGCAAAGCCTGATCAAACTGAGGATTGCCCATGACTTTAATATACTCCAATAATGCCATGCGCTGTGCCTCAGTTAAAAGGTCGCCGATACGACCAGGGGCTTCCTCATCGGTAAATAGATGGCCACTATTGCGGTTTCCCTCTATCGCGGTATCGTGCAAAAAGCTGCCGGGTGCATAACTTGTTTTATACCCTAATTTTTTTGGATCATATTCTCGATTGCCCACATAAAAGGTTGTGGGTCGGGCGCGTAGCGGTGAAAGCAAATCATAAATAGTAGGCACTGAGCCATTATGTAAAAAAGGCGGCGTCGCCCACACACCGTGTAATGGACGCGATGTGTAGGCTAGCTTGTTTTCGATGCGAAATGGCACATTCAAACCATCAAAATTAGCAACCTGTTCTTCGCTCACTCCCCACTTTCTGTAAAGAAGCGGCACCAGTCGATTTAACAATACTTGCAAACCATCTCCAGCGTTAACGGGCTCTGAACCCGGCACCAATTTACTGGCATCGTATTTGTTGTGCATGAAATTACTGGCCAATTTCGGGTCAGTACCAATCACATCGGTGGCCACCCAAGGCAGAGACCAAATGGTTTCTCGCCAATCTTGTCTCACAGTTTGCCCATCAACTTCACTCAACTGCCCTGCTTTATCCCATTGCCAGTTCACGGCTAATTCTTTAGCGGGGTTCTGTCCAGGTTCTGTGGCAACTGGCCAAGCATAAGAACGGGATGGATGCGGACCATGGCAACTGTGGCATTGTTCGGCAAACAGTTCCTTACCTTGCAGCGCTTGGGCAATATCAATTTTACCTAAAATATCTTCAGGCCAACTGGGGGGCTTGAGATCACGCAAGGTTCCTTCCACACAGTGCATACCATCAATATCGACCACCGTTTCACCGAACTCTTCTGGGCCTAATAATTCACCTTGCTGATTAACGAGTTTAATGGGCGCCAATACCCCAAGACTCTCACCAACATTGCGCGCCATCGCCTGATTGGTAAAACCAGTGTATTGCACCCAATCAAAGCGCCAAATGTCCCAAATAAAGGGATAACTCGCCGGCGCATCCGCCACGCGATAATTACTCTCCTCATCTAAATCGAAACCAAATACCACGTTGGCGATACGCCCCACTGCATCAGTCCGACCCCGACCTTCTACCACCGGATACAATCTGGCCGCCCCAGCGCCTTGAGCGAAATCTTTGAGTTTGCTTGAAAAGGCCTTAAATGCTTTTTTCAGTTTTGCACGCGTTTCCTCGTCGTCTCCCACCAGCCGCTCGGCGAACCTGTCCCATTTTGTCGGTACATATAAAGTTTCAAAGACAGAGGCGCCCAAGGTGGTAATAAATTCGCCTCGCTGGGCGGTGGCAATACTTTGCATCGATTGGCCACCATCGATACGCAAGGCGGTGCCTTGATAATGCAATTCGCCGGTGTGACACATCGCACAGCCTAAATCGACTTTTTGTCTTCCCGTTTGCTGGTCGGTGTGCCGCGCGAAACCAACCGGTAAATTACCGGGATTAGTTGGGCTAGGACGCTGCTGCGGATCGACAATAAATCCCCAGCCCCGCATATTTTCTTCGCTGGCCAGACGTTCAACCGACAAGGGCAACTCCAAATTCACCAGCCAATCGTATTCAAGACCAAGTAATTCTGTGCCCTGAGGGGTGTAATAAAACGTATTACGCTGCTCATCAGACCATCCCGTATTGAGGTATTTAACCTGATATATAGTTTCTTGTGTCAGGTTGGGGCGCAGGTAGTGTTGGGCGACATGATAGCCGAGGATCAATACGCCACCCACCAGCAGCGGAATGCGTAGCCACAAGGGTCCAAGTGCTCGCCACAGGTCAATAAGAGCCAAAACAAGTCCCCACAGCCACTTGGCCCCCCCCAACAACTAGACGAATGGCGAGATGAAATGGCCACATAACGACGCGAAAAAATAGATGAGTGCTGTGTTTTGAGTCCATATTAATGCTTATTGTTATGTTGACTTTAAGCCATGAAACTTCATGGCCTGAGGCGTCATGGTTGTATGTAGCGTTCCCGCAAGGCATAAGGCACTTGCTGCGCCTTGCTGAGTTTAGCGTGGATGTTGTTGAGATAATTTACGATAAAATGTTCTTTAACACTAATTTCTGCCAGATTTTCCCAAAATGAATCTGTGGGCAATTTGCGCTGTAGCGCTTGATCTTGATACACATAGTATTGGTTTTTGAGCAAAATAAGTTCTGGGCCAAGATGGGCATATTCGCCGTGAATGGAGTCAAGCAAGGTAATGGGGGGTAGTAGTGGTACCACGTCATTTTCATCTGCTACACGCAACAGAGGCAGAGATTTGTACACTTCTGTGCCTTGTCGATTGGTCACTTTAGGTTGACCAAAATTAATAGACAGTCCTAGTTCAAATTGTTCTTCATACAGATACATCATAATCAAGGTTGAAATTGCCGCTCCTAGCGAATGCCCCGTCAAAACAAGGGTTTTTGATTTGTCTAAACAAGGCAGCATGTCTTGGAACACTAAAAATGCATCATGATCAAAACCGCTGTGCACAAAAATCTTCAACTTCGGGTTGTCAGAAGGCACGTACTCAGCATCGTCTTTGATATTGACGAGGTTTGCTGTTCCCCGAATCGCAATTATTTGTCTGTTCGAATTAGCAGGATTTTCATTGTTATTGTGTGGCAGTAAACAACATGCCTTACAGATGGCTGAGCGTTTACGCGAAGAGATCAGTCAATTGGCAATTGATACACCTAACGGGTTGCTCCAATTCACTACCAGTATTGGTGTGGCCCATCTCAAAAATGAAACCATGGTTGAAGAGCTACTTAACTTAGCCGACAACGCCCTATACACGGCGAAACGGCAAGGGCGGAATACGGTGATTGAGTCTAATTAGTCGGTTCAATGTGGTGAGGAGCATGAGACATTGTTTTATGTACATACCCTCAAGTCTGTCAGCTAAACGTCTTTTCCAACCCCTTGCTTTTCAATAAACATAGCATCGCCGTAACTAAAGAAGCGGTATTCTTGACGAATTGCTTCTTCATACGCTGCCATGATGTTTGACTTACCAGCAAAGGCACTGACTAACATAATCAGGGTTGATTCTGATAAATGAAAGTTGGTAAGCAAGGCATCGATGACTTTAAACTGGTAACCTGGGTAGATAAAAATGCTTGTGTCTGCAAAAAATGGTGAGAGCAAAGCTTGTTGACTCGCCTGTGCGGCTGATTCTAATGACCTTACCGACGTCGTACCAACGGCGATGACGCGCTTCCCTGCCGCTTTGGTGGCCAAAACTGCCTCTACCACATCCTGTGGGACTTCTGCATATTCAGCATGCATTTTATGTTCAAGAATATTATCCACCTTAACTGGCAGAAACGTGCCCGCTCCCACGTGCAGGGTCACAAAAGCAAAGTTAACGCCCTTGGCTGATAGTGTGTCTAAGGTGCTTTGATCAAAGTGCAATCCAGCAGTGGGGGCTGCTACAGCTCCAGGCACTTGATTATAAACAGTTTGATACCGTTCCTTGTCGGAATCTTCGTCAGGTCTATCAATGTAAGGCGGAAGCGGCATGTGACCGTATTGTTCAAGTACAGCTAGTACCGTTTGCTCGGTATTAAATTTCAGTTCAAACAAGGCATCTTGGCGACCGAGCATGTCAACCTGAATGGCTTCTTCCAAAATAAGACGGCTACCTATTTTGGGTGATTTACTGGCACGTACATGAGCCAGTACGCGATGATCGTCCAATACACGCTCAATCAATACTTCAATTTTTCCCCCCGAGGCCTTTTTGCCCAGCAACCGCGCGGGAATAACACGCGTGTTATTAAATACCAGCAAATCACCTGCGTCCACTAAGGAACAAATATCCGTATAGCGCAGATGCTCGATTGAACCGTCTTTACCATCCAAATGCATCAAACGACTAGCGCTACGCACAGGGCTTGGATAACGAGCAATCAGGTGTTCAGGTAAATCAAAGTGAAAGTCGGCTAATTTCATCATGGTCTCACGTTATGTCGGCGCGGTATTTTACGTATATTTATATATACCTGCAATCCACTTAGGATACCCATAAGCGCTTGCTGTAAAAAGAAAGAGGATTAAGCTAGCTACACAGTTTGATTATTGACGTTTTCTCCCAAGACTGTAACTTCCTCGGCGCTATTATATAGCGCCTTTTTTTTGTCCGCTAATTGCCATCAAGCTGGCATCCCATATCAACAAACATCTCAACAATATCGTCGCGTTCAATACGTCGCATATTCAACACGTACATGATTTGTAACAACAAATCTGCCCCCATAATGCCTTTGTTAATTTTATTACGTAAGTTGTCGGCACTTTGGTCAACCCCTATGTTTAACAGTCTGTCGCTGAGGTCTTGGTATTTAGTTCCACGTTTAGACATCTCGGCTTTGAGAAGACGCTGTACGACCTGACGCCAATCTGAAGAACGGGGCTTGTTGTTTTTGTGTGTATTCATATTATTAAGGTCACTGAAGTGTTAATTACACGCGTTCGTTAAACTCATTTGTGAATTATAATTTACATTTAAAACTTATTTTAATCAAATGGTGAAGATATTATTTGACTATATAATTTTCATCAGACTAAACTATGCCCGTTGGTGAAAATAAAGTACATCACGACATAGTCTTTCGACTAACAGGAGAGAATGCATGACATGGGATCTTAACCAACTTGAGGCCCTATTGAGCGAGAACCATGATTTGGTTGTCACGAACGAAAATAACTGCCTACTCATCGCTAACAGCGATGGTATTGATGCGTGGCTTGCTATCAGTGGCGAACAAATCATCATTGAAACCCTGTTGTTTGCCAAAAGTGAAGTGAAAAACACGGCGGCGCTCAACGAAGAAATTTTGAAAACCCACATGCTTTTTCCGCTTACCACAGTGGGTTTATCGCAAATTGGTGGCGAAGATTATTACACCGCTTTTGGTTCACTCAGCTCACAATCAAAAGCAGAGAGCATCATCATTGAACTACAGACATTATTTCAAAACGTCGAAGCCTTCATTGATGCTTACCAAATCCATTTACAGTAAACGAGGTCATCACGATGTCAGTTTGGAAAAAATTAGTCACCGCCATTAAAGGTGGTGCAACGGAAGCGGCGCAGTCAGTTGTTGATAGCCAAGCAATCCGTATTCTAGAACAAGAAATCCGCGAGGCAAAAGAGGAGTTACGTAAATCTGATCATGCTAGAACGCAAATTTTGGCTAAGTGCAAACTCGCTGAACAGAAAGTCGCCAGTTTGCAAAGTAACATTGAGCAATATGAAGCTCATGCGCGCAAAGCTGTCAACAGCGACCGCCAGTTAGCGTTGGATTGCGCACAGAAGGTAGCAGATTTAAAAGTTGAACAGGCGGCAGAGCAGCAATACCTTGATCAATTTAAACAATCAGAAAAACAGTTAGCCAACAATATTCACGTAGCCAAAACAAACTTGAAACGCTTAGAGCAGCAAGTGGATATGGTGAAAGCAACGGAGTCTGTACAAAAAGCGCAAGTGGCGGTTTCATCACGCCATCTAGGTGCCAATAGTAAAATGAAAACCGCCACCGAATCGCTGCAACGCATTCAAGAAAAGCAGAATTTGCGCAATGCTGAATTGCAAGCAGCTGAAGAATTGGCAGCGGATGAGTCAACAGACGATCTTGAAAAACGTCTAGCTGCAGCAGGGATAAAAGGCAGCAAGGTATCGGCAGATGACGAGTTGAGCCGAATTTTAGGTCAATAACAAGGCATGACAAAAACAGGATGTTAAGTAAAAAACTGCGCAAACTGATCGTTAGGGTATTCGCAGAGATGCGCTGGTACAGTATTGTGCTGGCGCTTTTGTTTTATGCATTGAGCAGCTGGTTGCTGCTGTACGTAGCGGGTGAACACGCCCTCACTGAGCAAACGGATTTTATCTATTGGTTGGTGGTGACGGGTTCAACGGTTGGCTACGGCGATTTTTCACCCAGCACCGCCCCAGGCAAATATGTCGTGGCATTTTATGTGATCCCCCTCGGCTTGAGTATTTTTGCCTTAGTACTAGGACGAGCGGCAAGTTGGGTGTCAGACCAATGGCAAAAAGGAGGACGAGGTTTGAAAGACCTAGATGTGCAAGATCATATTCTGGTACTTGGTTGGAATGGCCAGCGTACCTTACGTTTATTAAATCTATTGCTGCGTGAGCGCGCTGCCGTAGCAGAAAACCCCACCATCGTATTGTGTGTCAGAGCTGACATTACCAACCCCATGCCCAATGATATTGAGTTTGTCAAGGTCACTACTTTCAGTAACGACGCAGATATGGATCGCGCCTGTGTCGCCGACGCCAGCGTGATTTTAATGGATAACCCAGAAGATGACCTGACCATGACCACCGCTTTATATTGCACGCAACGCAACCCAAGGGCGCAGATGGTAGCATATTTCAACGACGAAAGTTTGGTGCAACTGCTGCAGAAACATTGCCCCAACATTGAATGTACACCGAGTGTAGCGGTTGAGATGTTGGCAAAAGCTGCCTTTGATCCAGGTTCTAGCCTATTACATCACGATTTACTCGATGTGAATCAAGGGAATGCCCAGTACTCTGTGACAGTGCCTGATGGCCTGCCGCTGTTAACCGTGCGTCAGTTATTCAGTGCATTTAAGCGTGACTACAACGCCACCCTTATCGGTTTATCAAAATCTAAACAAAAACTCAGTATTCAAGTGAACCCCAACTTGGATGATGTGGTACAGGGCGGCGACAAAATCTTTTACATTGCCGACGAGCGTATTTTGCACTTCAAATGGCAGGCCTTTGCGGGAGAACCTCATGTTCAGTAAGTGGTTCAGTAAAAAAGCTGACAAACCATCCGCTAGTCCTGAAATTATGGGTTTGTATTTGGGTGGGTCTTTTCAAATTGACCCGCTTAAACTTCGCCTACTTGAACCGCTGCTGACCATTGAGAAAGCGGCATCCACTCACATTATTCAAGCGGTGGGTGAAGTCAACCTCGATACCGGAGGTAAGATCCTCAGGTACTACACAGACGATGATGCTTTTTTACAAGTGGTACTAGACGGTGGCGAGACAGAAAACCACATCACCGATGTAAAGCTATGGTACTTTTACGATACCCAAACCATAGGCTCTGAGCAGCAATGGCAAAGCCTATTGGAAAGGGACATTTCGCGCCCAGACTACAAGCTTGACGCTCACACGTTCATGCGCGTTTGGAACGCTGTAGGCGACGAGTCTCCTCCTGTCGCTATGACTGAACGCACATTTGAAGAAGACGGCGATGTCAGTGAAACAGATCAGTTTGTGATGATCTATGAGCGCCAATTAGATGATGAAAATGTGGAAACGCTGTTAATCAGTGCAGAAGAAAAATTGGTAAATGGAAATTTTGATCGTTGCTTGGTGCGCAGTACCGGGTTCAACTTAAACCAAGGTGACATTCAGATTAACGGCTGAGGGATGTTTATCCTTGAGCGGGCAAAAACACAAAAAGAGGAAAATTCATGGACAATGTCATGCATTCAATTGCTGGGCTCGGTAATTTTGCCCTGTATTTCGCTATCGCCATCGTGCTGCTGTTTTTATTCAAACTCACCTATGCCTTTGTGACTCCCCATGATGAATGGAAGCTGGTCAAAGAAGATAAAAATTTAGCGGCAGCCGTTGGTTTTGGCGGGGCGATGATAGGTTTTAGTATTGCTCTTGCCGGCGCGGCGAGTAATTCGTTACATGTCATCGATTTTGCTATTTGGGGCGTTGTCGCTCTACTAGCGCAATTGCTTGCCTTTGCACTGCTACGTTTTACGTTTATGCCTTTGATTGCAGAACGTATTAATCAAAACGAAGTATCTGCAGGTACTATGTTAGCGGCTATTTCGGTGTCGATTGGTCTGTTAAATGCCGCCTGCATGAGTTACTAGGAGGGCCTATGACACAACCCACCAGCCACAGTAAACGCAGCCAACAGATTAACCTGACTAGGATGCGCAAAAGTTTTAGTGTTAAACCCCTGGCTTTGGGCGTTGCTGCTATTTTTCTCGCGGCCTGCGGAGAAGAAAAACAAGACGCCACCATTTACACCAACGCAGATGAATGCAGTACTGCCAACCCAGGTATGGAAGAACAGTGTCAAACCGCTTTTGCTAATGCCGTCGCTGAGGCAGAGCGCACCGGCCCAAAATATGATTCAGTCAATGCCTGTGAGAGCGATTTTGGTACCAATCAATGCCATTATGTACGCAGTGACAGCGGCTCTTTTTTCATGCCCTTTATGGCAGGTTATATGCTGAGCAACTTGATGTCGCCGCGTGGTTACTACAGCCAACCAATGTTTACCTCATACTCGCCGTATTCCCCTTATCGGTATCGGTGGGTGGGCACGGACGGTTACGATTTTGGCGACAACCGCCAACGCAATGTGCGAGTCAATCAAGATGCATTTAAACCAAAACCCACCGTGTCAAAAACCATGAGTCGTGGCGGCTTTGGCAGCAGTGTCAGAGCAAAAAGTAGCTGGGGTAAAAGTACCTCTAAAAGCGGCTGGGGTAGCTAGTTAATACGGCATGTTACGCATCGATATTCAGGAGCGCCCAAATTGGCAGAAAAAAGCCCGCGACTATGGCTTTAGTTTTCACACTATGCATGGCCAAGCGTATTGGGATGAATCAGCTTATTATCAGTTTACCTTGCAGCAAATTGAACGAGACTTAGAAAGCCCTACCGAAGAAATCCACCAAATGTGTTTAGCCGTGGTGGAAGAAGTGGTGAACGATGAAGCGCTACTGGCTAAATTTCAAATACCGCCTTTGTTTTGGCAAAGTGTTGCTGACTCGTGGCGGAATAAAGATCCAAGTTTATATTCCCGCTTAGATTTTGCCTATTCGGGTCAGGGGCCCGCAAAGCTGTATGAGAACAATGCCGATACACCTACCTCTTTGTACGAGTCTGGTTTTTGGCAATGGTTGTGGTTAGAGGATCAGGTTAAAGCGGGAAAGTTGAGTCGCCAGGCCGACCAATTTAATTCCCTTCAAGAAAAACTTATTCGACAGTTCAGAAAGCTCGCTGACCACTATCAAATTGATGCCATGCACTTTGCCTGTTGCACCGATACACAAGAAGACCGCGGCACTGTGCAATATTTACAAGATTGCGCTGCAGAAGCCGCCCTTGCCAATGAGTTTGTGTTCATTGAAGACATTGGTTTAGGCGATACGGGGCATTTCACTGACCTAAATGATGGGGTGATTGCTACGCTGTTTAAACTTTACCCTTGGGAGTTTATGCAGCGTGAGGAGTTTGCCCCTGCTATTCTGCACGCTGGAGTAAACTGGGTGGAGCCGATGTGGAAGTCTGTTCTCTCCAACAAAGCGTTATTGCCCATGTTATGGCAGCTCTTTCCAAATCATCCCAACTTATTGCCCGCCTATTTTGAAGACCAGTTGCATCTGTGCACACAAAGTAAACTCATCAAAAAGCCGATATTTTCTCGGGAAGGTGCCAACGTTAGTTTGATCGAAAATGGCAAAGTGCTGAGTCATGGTGACGGACCTTACGGTGAAGAAGGATTTATTTATCAAGCCTATTGCCCGCTACCACAATTTGGTCAAAACCATACCTTGATTGGCTCCTGGCTGGTCAACGATAGCGCTGCGGGGATCTCTGTACGCGAAGATTTGTCGGCTATTACCCAAGATTTATCTCGCTACCTGCCACATATTATTTTGTGACAATTTGACATCACCTTTACACAGCGCTTAGTGCACAATGCTAGCTATGCAGAATATTCTCATTAGAGGCTGCCCGTTCTGGGTAGTCACACCGCAAAGTGGAGATCTCATCTGAAAACTCAACAGCAATTGAAGTACTTGATGATTGTATTGGCCACCATCAGTGTTATTGAAGTGATTAACCTACTCAGTGGCCGTATGTTAAATCAGTTTGGCACGATACCGCGCTATGTGCCGGGACTACGAGGCATAGTCTTCAGCCCTTTTATTCATGGCAGTTTTTCTCACTTTTTGTCCAATTTACTGCCGCTGGCAGCGTTTAGCTACCTAGTGATGCAATACGGTTTTAAACGCTATGTACAAGTCAGTATCGGGATCATGCTTGTCACAGGATTATTGGTTTGGTTGTTTGCTCGACCTGCCACTCACATTGGCGCAAGCGGCTTGATTTACGGGTACTTTGGCTTTTTGCTACTCGCGGGTTTTTTAAGTCGGCAGTTTAAGTTAATGCTAATTTCGCTGTTGGTAATATTTCTTTATGGCGGTTTAATTTTTGGCGTATTGCCCGGGCAAACTTTTGTATCTTGGGAATCCCACCTCTTTGGTTTTATAGCCGGATTGATGGCAGCTAAGCTTTGGGCAAAACCCAGTCGTTGAGTTTGCACAACAGCAGGCGCAACGTAAATAAACTCTCAATATTTAATAGGTAAGCTTGGTTTAGTTCCCTATAATGGCACCTCGCAGTAACAGAGTATGTAAACAAACATGAGTACAGAAAAACCTAAAAAATCTGGCGGAATGTTAGGCAATTTAGCGTTTAACATCGTTATCCCCGTTTTGATCATGACTAAGCTCAGCGGCGAAGACAGTTTGGGACCAGCGTGGAGTATCGTGGCGGCTTTAATTTGGCCTATTGCTTACGGTTTGTGGGATCTCAAACAGTCAGGTAAGGTCAACGCCTTTTCTATTTTGGGCATTATCAGTGTTATTTTAACGGGGGGGATAAGTTTGCTAAAACTCCCAGCCGAATATATTGCCATCAAAGAAGCGAGTATCCCTGCCCTCATCGGCATAGCGGTGTTGGTCACGCAAAAAACCAGCAAACCGCTATTAAAAGTCTTTGTCTTAAATGAGCAAATTATCAATTGGGTGAATTTGAACGCGTCATTGGACGAAAAAAACGCGCAAGAGACATTTGCTAAAAAACTCGCCATAAGTTCCTACATCGTGGCGGGTTCATTTTTTCTCTCTGCCGCCCTTAATTATATTCTTGCTAAGGTCATTCTGGTGAGTCCACCGGGGACAACAGAATATACCGAAGAGTTGGGGCGCATGACCGCATTAAGTTATCCAGTGATCGTTATCCCCAGCATGTTGATGTTATTTGCCGCCTTGTGGTACATCTTCAATCAAATTAAGAAATTAACCGGTCGTGATTTAGACCATTTTTTAAGTGATGGGCAGTAACACGATAACGCGACAACAATGAGAAATGGGATAACAAAAAGCCAGCTTTATGCTGGCTTTTTGTTGAGTGATGAACGCAGCAAACCCAAGTGCTTCAACCTAAAGTTCAACCCACTCGGAGCGCAAACCCTTTGCTAATCTGTTTTACCCATTAACTTAAAAATATTTTTTGCAATATCAGTATTGTCGAGTTGCCCACGAAACTGCTCACTGCCTTCGCCGAAGGCAAATACAGGTACGTCAACCCCAGTGTGGCCATGGGTTGTCCAACCACTGATGCTGCGTTCATCAAGTATCGCGGTTACCACTTTGTAATAAGCTTTTTGTTTTTTTTCACTTACCTCAAGCAATTGAGCCTTTTCTTGAGGGTTTAAACTAAACCCAAGTACTGATTCGGCCAGCGTCACTTTGTCGCTGCTATCTAGCAAACGTTTGGCCAATGTCTCTGGTGATGCGCTTAGGTTTTGCAACCACTGTGGTGCCCACTGATATTGTTCTCGCGCACCGATAGTAAAACCACCGGTACTATGATCGGCCGTAACCACAACCAAGGTATCGGCATGTTGGTCAACGTACTGCTTCAACCAGGTCAAGGTTAATGCAAGATCATGCATTTCCCCCATAGACGCGGCTACATCATTACTATGTCCCCCCCAATCAATTTGACTGGCCTCCACCAATAAGAAAAAGCCCTGTTTATTTTCGAGTTGCTTAACTGCCGATTTTACCAATGGTGCCAGACGAGTATGACCCGGCATATCCAAAGCCCACGGCAGACCCGCATCAGCAAATAAACCCAATAAAGGTTGCTGCGCTTTAACGTTAGCCAGCTGTGCCATATCATCAATGTATTGATAACCTGCGTGTTGAAATTGGCTCACGAGATCACGATCCGCGCGCTTAAAGTATTTCCAGCCCCCGCCTAACATCACATCTAAGCGAAACTGGCCATGCAGTTTTGCATCAAAATAACTGTCGGCAATGGCATTATAATTTTGGCGACTCTCGTTGTGCGTACTGAAGCCCGCAGGTGTAGCGTGATTAATTTGTGAAGTGACTGCTATCCCCGTCTTGCGACCCTGTTGTTTGGCGTATTCTAGAACAGTCAACAGTGGTTGTTTATTCACGTCTACCGCTATCGCACCGTTGTAGGTTTTAACGCCTGTGGCCAGTGCGGTGGCGCCTGCTGCTGAGTCAGTGACATACCCCTCGCTCATCGCTGGGGTAGTACTGGCCATGCCGACTAAGATGCTATCAAAAACGGTAGGTTCTAATTGTGGGGTGGCCGCATCATCGTTATACATGCGATAGGCTGTGACGTATTCAGGCCCCATACCATCACCGACTACCATGATGATGTTTTTGGGCGCGGTTTGTGCCGTCACACTGGTCATTGTCAAAACGAACAACAGAAGTGTCGATAATTTCATGCGTGCAAGTGGTTCCTTTTAAGGTTCAAATTAAAGTATACGATAGGATGGATGGCAGAAATATTAAAAATTGCCAATCTTGAAGTTTATCTGGCAAGTCTCACCTTGAATGGATTAACATCTGATTAAAATATAAGCACTTATTATTTTTCTAGCACTTCTCGCATGCGTTGTTGCACAACATCCACCAGTAAATCCGGCTGAAATTTAGAAATAAAGCGATTGCAGCCTACTTTTTCAACCATGGCTTGATTGAAACTGCCACTGAGTGAGGTGTTCAGCGCGATAAATAAGTCACTCATTCGCGGGTCTTGCCGCACTTCTGCGGTCAGTCGATAACCATCCATCTCAGGCATTTCAGCATCAGTAAACATCATTAAGATTTCATCTGTGACTTTTTTGCCCGCATCCGCCCAACTCTGCAACAGTTTAAGTGCTTTTAGCCCATCATTTTGTTCGATTATGACGATACCCAACTGTTGTAATGTTTCGCGAATTTGCCAGCGAGCTGTCGCCGAGTCATCTACGATGAGGACTTTTTTACCTTTGAGGTGTTTAACCACCGGATCTTCCAAAATTTCACTAGATATAGTGATGTCGTATTCAACAATTTCGGCCAGCACTTTTTCAACATCAATGATTTCAACAAGCTCCACTTTACCGTCGATTTCCACTTGGGTAATCGCGGTTAAATAATTATTTTTGCCGGCGGTAGTGGGTGGAGGTTGAATGTTACTCCAAGAGGTATTGATAATGTTCATCACTTGACCAATGAGAAAACCCTGAACGCTGCGATTGTATTCAGTAATGATGACATTAGCTGACTGGTAGTCGTCTTTGACACCAATTTTAATGGCCGCCCGCAGGTCAATAATGGGGATGGATGCCCCACGATAATTGGTAACACCTTTTAGATTGGCATGAGAACCAGGGAGTTGATTGAGTTTAGGGACGGTAATAACCTCACGTACTTTAAATACGTTGAGTGCAAACGTGTGTCGTGTTCCTAACTTGAACATCAGTAATTCTAGGCGGTTTTCACCGACTAGCTGGGTGCGTTGATCAACTGACGCTAGTACTCCAGACATAAATCCTCGTTAGCTCTTCTAACCCTTCACACAGTGTGAATCAGTATATACCTTGATGACAAGGACAAATAGTAGCCTGTGTCATGAGCATTTACCTAATCCCCCGTCCGCCATTTTATCATCTCGGGTGCTTATCTCGACACGACATTCACATTATGAATAATGAAAATGAAAGATATCATCTTTTTATATGGGGCTAACCTGATTAGGATGAGCTCAAACGGTGAACCCACCCATCATTACAGTTCACTTTAGCTCGATACCCTACTATTACAAGGAACCTAACATGTCGACTTATCACAACGATATCGCATCATTTGAAAAATTACGCAGTGCACAAAAAGGGACTTGGAATGCTATCAGCCCTACCTATGCGGCGCGTATGAAAGCACAGAACCGCTTCAAAACTGGTTTAGACATTGCCAAATATACTGCTGCGATTATGCGCAAAGACATGGCTGACTACGACCTCAACCCCGCTGACTACACACAGTCTTTGGGATGCTGGCACGGCTTTATTGGTCAACAAAAAATGTTGGCAGTGAAAAAACATCACGGTACAACTGACAAACGTTATTTATATCTGTCTGGCTGGATGGTTGCAGCATTGCGTTCTGAATTTGGTCCGCTGCCTGACCAAAGTATGCATGAAAAAACCACGGTACCCGCCCTTATTGAGGAATTGTATACCTTCTTACGTCAAGCCGATGCCCGTGAACTAGGTGATTTGTTCAAACAGCTGGATAAAGCCGAAGCTGAAGGCAAAGACATGAGTGCCATTCTCAAACAAATCGAAGAATATGAAACCCATGTCGTACCAATTATCGCTGACATTGACGCAGGTTTTGGCAACGAAGAGGCCACGTATTTATTAGCTAAAAAAATGATTGAAGCCGGTGCTTGTTGTATTCAAATTGAAAACCAAGTGTCTGATGCTAAGCAATGTGGTCACCAAGACGGCAAAGTCACCGTTCCCCATGAAGATTTCTTAGCCAAGATCAACGCCGTGCGTTATGCCTTTTTAGAACTTGGTGTAGATGATGGTGTGATTGTGGCACGCACTGACTCTTTAGGCGCTGGCTTAACCCAAAAAATCCCCGTGTCTCAATCTGCGGGTGACCTAGCAGCCCAATACAACAGTTTCTTAGAGACCACGGTTGTTAATTCAATTGATGAATTGCAAGAAGGTGACTCAGTTTTAAAACAAGATGGTAAATTAGTGAAACCTGTGCGTTTACCCAATGGTTTGTATAAATTTAAAGACGGCAGCGGCTTTGATCGCGTGGTATTGGACTGTGTGACGTCCTTGCAAAATGGTGCAGATTTATTGTGGATTGAGACCGAGAAACCACACGTAGGGCAGATTGGTGATATGGTTCGCGCGATTCGTCAAACCATCCCTAACGCTAAATTAGTTTACAATAATTCACCGTCGTTCAACTGGACCTTAAACTTCCGTCAACAAGTGTTTGATTTATGGCAGTCAGAAGGCCGTGACTTGAGTGCTTACCAACGTGAAGCCTTAATGTCTGTGCAATATGACGATAGCGAGTTAGCAAAAATTGCTGATGAAAAAATCCGCACCTTCCAAGCAGATGCAGCGCGTGAAGCAGGTATTTTCCATCACTTAATCACCCTGCCCACTTATCACACTGCCGCCTTATCAACTGATAATTTGGCAAAAGGTTATTTCGGTGCCGAAGGTATGTTGGCCTATGTGAAAGGCGTTCAGCGTCAGGAGTTACGTCAAGGTTTAGCCTGTGTGAAACACCAAGCCATGGCCGGATCGAATTTAGGTGATGATCATAAAGAATATTTCTCGGGTGAGCAGGCACTGAAAGCATCAGGCAAAGACAACACCATGAACCAGTTCGATATGGCGGTTTAATACCTCAATTGGTTTGCATCTAAAAGCTCGGCCGTCCAAGCGGACCGCCGAGTTTTTTTATATTTATCGTATTACCTCATCGATAATGTGAATGTTTTAACAAGCTTAAAAATTCGACTTTTTAAATAAAACATTTAGTTCATAAATTTATGTATTTGTTTTTATTAGAGTAATTTTAATATTATCCATTTTAAGAATTATCTGGTCTTCTTAAGCAAGCTAGGTAAAATTCAGTATTAGTATTTTATTTCCTGGTCACATCAACAGTATGAATATTGCAAAAATTGATCTTAATTTACTGGTTTACCTTGATGTATTACTCCGCGAGGGCAGTGTCACCAAAGCGGCCAATCATCTGAGTATTACCCAACCAGCAATGAGCAATGGTCTGAAACGCTTACGTGATGTGTTCAAAGACCCCTTGATGGTGCGCACCAGTGATGGCATGACACCCACCAAACGAGCCCAGGAGCTCCAACCAATTATTCGCGATGTATTGGCCAAACTCGAATCAGCGATTCAACCTGAAACCGAGTTTTCGCCTTTGTCGAGTGAACGAACGTTTCGCATTATGGCTAGCGATTACGCTGAATCGACCTTACTCATGGAAGTGATCCGACGCCTAGGGCATTTGGCACCGAATATTACCCTTGATCTTATTACCCCCAGTGACGTGAGTTTTCATGATGTCGAGCAGGGGCGCGTAGACATGGCCATTAATCGCTTTGAGGAACTTCCTCTGTCCTTTCACCAAAAAGTGATTTGGTACGACACCTTTTCCTGTGTATTGAACGCCACCAATCCAGTGGTAAAGCAACTTGATCTCAATAACTATTTAGCCAGCAAGCATATATGGGTGAGTAAAACCGGTTTTGGCGTGGGCGTGGGCATTGATCCTACCGAAGTGCAAAAGCTCGGGTGGGTAGATGCAGAACTCACAAAAATCGGCAAAAAACGTGATATTCGAGTGTTCACTCGCCACTATCATGTGGCTTTGCAGTTGGCAAAGGCGCAAAACTTGATCGCTACCCTGCCGAGCAAAGCTGCAAACTTATATCGCAATGATCCGGAAGTTGAAATTGTGGTACCTCCCTTTGATATTCCGCCTATCGCGTTGAAAATGGCCTGGAGTGCCTTGCTCCAGCATGATGCTGGCCATATTTGGTTACGACGCCTCATTACTGATATTGGTGCTGAACTAGCCGGTTGATTAATTGTAGCAACTCAATATCATTTTCATGAATAGCTAGGATGCATATCATAAATTAAACAATATAAAAGCAACGGCCTATGATGCGCTCATGTTTAGATTTTTGTGAGACGTGCATGCAAGATTATATCGCTTTGGGTCAACTACAGGTTGCCCCTTCCCTACATCACTTTATTAATAAACAAGTATTACCAAACAGCGGGCTTAGTGAGACCGAATTTTGGTCAGGCCTGGCATTGTTATATGCCGAATTAATGCCGGTTAATCGGGCTTTATTAGATAAACGCGACGCCCTACAACAATTATTAGATAACTATTGCACAACACATAAAAGCCAAGATTTCGAGCACTACAAACAGTTCTTGGCTGACATTGGCTATTTGCTTCCAGCACCTGACGATTTTGCCATTGGTACACAAAACGTCGATGTTGAAATTGCGCAAATGGCAGGCCCACAGTTAGTGGTGCCCATCAACAATGCCCGCTTTGCACTTAATGCGGCCAACGCCCGTTGGGGCAGTTTATATGATGCTGCCTATGGCACGGACGTGATTGATGAGCTTGCGGGAAAAACGAAATCAGGGCCATTTAACCCTACTAGGGGCAAAGCTGTGGTTGAATATGCTAGGCAGTGGTTAGACCGTATTTTGCCCTTAACAACAGGTAGCCACAAAGATGCCATTCACTACTCTTTAGCAAATGGTGCGTTGTTGGTTAATTTTAGCAATGGCACCACTGCAAGTCTTGAGGATGCCAAGCAACTTATCGGTGTTAGCGGTAGCGTTAATGCGCCACAAAGTTTGTTGTTTAAACACCACAACTTGCATGTTGAGATGGTTTTTGACGGCGATCACAAAAATGCCAGTGGTGATCCCGCAGGCATCAAAGACATTATTATCGAAGCCGCCCTCACCACTATTATGGATTGTGAAGATTCAGTGGCGGCAGTGGATGCAGAAGATAAAACGGCGGTTTATCAAAATTGGCTTGGACTAATTTTAGGTAACCTAAGTACAGATTTGTCTCAGGGGACACGCACCGTCACGCGGCGTTTGAATGACGATCGCCAGTATCAAACACTCGCTGGTGAGTCATTTTCATTAAATGGGCGCAGTCTGATGTTTATCCGTAATGTTGGCCATCTGATGACCAGCGATGCCATGTTATTTGAAGGGCAAGAAGTTCCGGAAGGCATTATGGATGCGGCGGTGACCGCACTGATTGCTAAACATGATTTACTTGGCCACGGTAAATACAGAAACAGCAAAACAGGCAGTATCTACATCGTGAAACCTAAAATGCACGGCCCTGAAGAAGTGGCTTTTGCCAATACGTTGTTTAGTCGCGTGGAGACGCTGCTTAAACTGCCGCAAAATACCATAAAAATGGGGATCATGGATGAAGAGCGCCGCACCAGCATCAATTTAAAAGCTTGCATTCATGCGGCGAAAGACCGAGCGGTTTTTATTAATACCGGCTTTTTAGACCGCACCGGCGATGAAATCCATTCTTCTATGTTATTGGGTGCCTTTGCGCCTAAAGCCGAGATTAAAACTAAACCTTGGTTAGCGGCTTATGAAAAGCTGAACGTGATCAACGGTATAGTTACCGGCATGTCTGGTAAAGCGCAGATTGGTAAAGGCATGTGGCCCATTCCCGATCAAATGGCCAACATGATGACCAATAAGCTTGGACATGTGCAGTCTGGCGCCAATACCGCATGGGTGCCTTCGCCTACGGCGGCCACCTTACACGCCCTGCACTATCATCAACTGGACGTCTTCAAGCTGCGCGACACCCTAGAGCTTAATGGTGCCGGTATGCTGGATGACATCTTAACTATTCCTTTGGCAACGAATATTGAACAATTGAGCCAGCAAGCTATCGAGCAGGAGCTAACAAACAACGTACAAGGCATCTTAGGCTATGTGGTGCGTTGGGTTAATCAGGGCATTGGTTGCTCAAAAGTGCCAGACATCAATAATGTAGGACTAATGGAAGACCGCGCAACATTGCGCATTTCTAGTCAACATATTGCTAATTGGTTAGAACATGGCATCGTTAGTGCCGCACAGGTTGACGAAGCACTAGAAAAGATGGCCGTGTTAGTTGACCAGCAAAACGCCCATGATGCTGGTTATATTAAGATGACCCCTAATACTGCTGAGTCTATTGCTTTTAAGGCGGCACGGGATTTGATTTTTGAGGGAAAAACACAACCGAATGGTTATACAGAGCCATTGTTACATGCGAGCCGTCGATTGTTTAAACAAAACAACTTAATACCCGTAGAACAGACCAAGTGAGATTATTTAGCGGTTGAAGTCTGGGTATCTGTTTGTTTTCCCAGAATATGTTGCAAAAAAGCTAACCATAGCTTAACTGAAAAATGTTTACACAATACGTGTATGGGCATTTTTAACCAATGCCCACGCACGTAAGCAACACTTCTTGCAGTGGCACTTCTCCATGTAGTGAGCAATGTGTGATTTGGCGTGATGGCGTGCTGATAAACGTTCAATAAAAGGCGATTACTTGGTTTTGCGGCGAAAGTTTGCACCTCATTTGTCAATTCTCTTGGCACATCCCCTCTAAATAAACGAGCACGAAGAACAAGCGCCATCGATAACTCATCTTGAAAACCGGTTTGTTTTGCAAGCTCAGTTAAATTTTGCCAAAAATCCGTACTCTGGTAGTCAGCGATTAGCAAATGAATATCCAGCATATCACGATAGGCATTGGTGAAGTCTTCATTCATAAAAAGGTGAATAATCGAGTGCAGCAATGACGCTGGCGCATTAAGCACGATACTTCCATCATCTAGTTGCTCTGTATGCTGCCAAAACAGCTCTATCTTTGGGGCTCTGCCGCTTATCGGAAGATAAAGATTGTGATGCATATCAACGACTGTGCCGCGCAGTGGATGTCGCAGAGGAGGGATCTCGTGAGCCCATTTTCGGTAATATTGTTCATCGTAATCGGAGACTTTTTTGAGCTGCCAATTATTTAATTTGAACATCTTCTCAGCTTCAAGCAGCTCACCTTGTTTAACAAGAATATCAATGTCTGACAATATCCTGCCCTTTGCCGTGGAGCATTGACGCAATATATAATTGGCACCCTTCAAAAAAACACACTCAATACCAGAGGCAACCAGAATGCGTTTTATCTCAGATACTTCGTACAGCACCTGCTGTTGTTGGCGCTGCTGATAATTCCGCGCAGAAAACAAATGACGCTGCACCTGTTCCGGATAAGACTCAATGCACTGGTGCTTTTCAGCCTGCCAATAAAAACTGGCCAAGAGATTTGCATGACGAAGCATAAATAACCATTCTTGCCACTGCTCCAGGGAAAAGTGTGCAGCCCGCTGTGGAAAGAGTATTGACTGAGAAAGATCGTCTACGGTCCAACGATTCATCTGACTAATTCATCCAAACAATCACTCAACTCGACGTAATCAGCATATTGACACTCAAAAAACTCTGCACGGTTTGCAAGGCGTCCCATGGTCTCAAAGCCCAGTTTACCCATCACATCATAGTTGAAGGCATTTTTGATTACCCGAGAAAACCCTTCTACTTTGTCCAACTGATAAAAACTAAATTCACAGCCGTTTTTATACTGCGGGAACACTACAGCGGCGATTTCGCACGGTGTAAAGTTACTATGTTCATGCCAGGTTAAGGCTTTCAAATGAGCAACATCACCCTTCTGAGTATCTCGGCAAGTAGGGGTAAATTGTGCTTGTGGAAAGTGTTTTTTGATTAAATCAATGGAGTTGTTTTTCAAACAGACAGGTCTGTATAGCGGATGTACCAAGGCACTAGATGGTTCAATAATTGCCATCTCGTCTGAGTAGAGTTGCCAGCCACTCAGACTAAAAAATGCGGTTAATGTGCTCTTACCTGAACCTGGCATCGCAGGGAAAACTATGGCCTTGTTATTCTTGACCAACACCGCTGAATGCAAAATTAAGCGGGTAAACTCATGAGCGGCAATACACCAATTCATGCCCCATTCTAACAAGGCAAAAGCATGTTCAGCAGGCAAGGGCATAAAGGGTTTGTATTGGTTAACTTCAAACATCACATGAGGTTTGATGACTCTGCGTAACATGGACCCAGTAGTGAGTGCGACGGGAAAGTCTATGAAATCGGATACAGTAGGCACATCTCCATAGATTAGCTGCAATGCCCGGTCAATATTCTGATGGGTTCTTTGCAAACTGAAGCAATATAAACCTGTATTTATATGCAAGTTAAACCCTTAGGTGATGCAGTATTGATGTTTGGTTAACCAGTCCAAACCAGCACAAGTTTGTGCATCAGGAAGCTTAAAACACTGGGCTAGTTGATCATAAGAAACCGATTCACCGGCTAGGAAATGAATAAGTGTTTCGCTGACGTCGGCGACATCTACACAAATAGTATTGCCAGAACCATTATCATATAAACAAAAGCCACTATTGTCGTTTAACAATAGTGACTCGCAGTTGGGATTTAATACAATACTTGTTGTCACTGTGTTAATCACCGATATTGCAATGAGACTCGCTAATTACCGCGACTACACAATGTTCCACAAATTTATGGTTTTACTGTGCTTAACGCTGAGCACTCTAACAATTCATAAGTGGTACTTGTATTACTGACATCAAAGTTAAAATTGAATGTAGCAGCTCGACCTTGATTGGCTTCAGTGACCAAGTACAAAATGATACTGTTAACAAGTGCACTGGCAACTTCATGATTATTAGCGTTGTCAATGTTGTATAAACCAAAATATGAGTTTAAATACACACCTGCTAGATTAAATTCTAAAGAGCCATCAGCACCACCATTTGACTCTAAAGCCGCTCGCAAATTATCAGAGGGGCCGGTAAACAAACTATTCAAATCCATACTTGTTGTATCGATGAACTCATTCACATAATTTCGGTAACACTTGTTTCTTGGGCTGTCTTTTGCACCCGAATTTACAAAGATTGCATGGCACATTTTACGAATATTTTTCCATGCGCCAGGTGAGCGTCCACCAACAATTGGCGGTATTTCACATTCATGACGACTGAAACTTGATAAATTTCCTGACATAGCTCCGGATACAGAGCATGCTCCCCAAGCCGAAGTGGCAGGCAATGCAGTAATAACCGCACCGGCTGCGGATTTTTTCAAGAAAATACGACGTGGAGTGTTGCCACCATTACCAGCGCTACTGATGTCCTTTTTTTCTACATCACTCATGAGAACCTCTATAAAAACGTAAACTAACATTCCTTAGCAATAATCAAACCAATATATAAAACATTGAAATATATAGATTTATTGCAAATGAACGCTTTAGGTGTAAATTTATTTGACAACATAATTGGCAAATTATAGCGCTATTCCATTGCGCTTGGCGAGCTTTCTTAAATGACTGATTGGAATAGCATAGCTGATGCCACTTGGTTTTTCTAACACCGTTTCTTTTGTTTCTTTGATAAAAACTTTATTTAAAATACCTATCACCTCTCCGGTTTCAGACAAATAAACAGGGCTACCACTATTCCCAGGATAGGCCGTAATATCTAACTGATAAATAAATTGAGGGTTCTGCAAGCGCTCAATTATGGTGTTATTTAAATTTTGCGCGTTGGCGGTGGGAATAACGTCTGGAGTAGTTGCTGCAACAATACCACGGTGGGTGGCAGGGTAAAGCCCTAAAACTGCACCAATTGGAAAACCAGTGAGCAATATTTCGCTGCCATCAGCGACAAAGTCATCCCCCGCCAATCGAATTGGTTGTAACTTTTCGCTCATTTTTAGAAGCGCTATATCATGTTCTTGATCTACATCTAATAACTCAACTTTGTAGATATTTGGTTTACGACCGATGCCCGCAAAGACGATATGGTATTCGACTATTTTACTATCCAGAGGCTGTGACACCACATGATAATTTGTCACAATAAGTGAGCCATCACCCACAACAAACCCCGTGCCCCTCAGTTGATGAGTTTGGCTTGCCATCGCATTGTAACGCCCTATGCCAACTACAGATGATTTGGTGGCGCTCACCACCTCAGTAAGCGAATGTGCGACACATTGGCCTTGCATTACACTCATTAAAAAAAGACTTGAAAGCAGTGAGTGGATAGTCAGTCTAAACATGGTTGACTCGAATGATTGTATTTAAGTAAAGTCTTATCATGACAGAGGTTTACGCAGCGTTAAATGCTAGACTGCAAACCACAACTCGCTAATTCCAATATTTCAGGGGCATAATTTTGAAAATTCTCGTAACAGGTGCGGCTGGTTTTATTGGTTTTCATTTAAGTAAATATTTATTAGCGCGTGGTGACACCATTATCGGCATTGATAACCTAAATGATTATTATGATGTTGGTTTGAAACAAGCGAGACTAGATGAGCTCTTAAGTTCAGATACCTCCTCATGTTTCACCTTTAAAAAAATGGACATTGCTAATCGCGATGACATGGAGAAATTATTTAAAGAAGAGCAGTTCGACAAAGTTGTACATTTGGCCGCACAGGCTGGTGTGAGATATTCAATCGACAACCCTCATGCTTATGTTGAGAGTAATCTGATAGGTTTTATGAATGTGTTAGAAGGGTGCCGACATAATCATGTACAGCATTTAGTGTACGCCTCTTCGAGCTCAGTTTATGGTGCGAATGAGACCATGCCCTTCTCTGTCAATGACAATGTTGACCATCCAGTATCCCTTTACGCAGCGAGCAAAAAGGCTAACGAATTAATGGCTCACACCTACAGTCATTTGTATAAACTACCTACAACAGGGTTAAGGTTTTTCACGGTGTATGGGCCGTGGGGTAGACCAGATATGGCTTTGTTTAAATTCACGCAAGCAATCCAAAATAATCAAGCGATAGATGTTTACAATTATGGGGATCATCAGCGTGACTTTACCTACATTGACGACATTATCCAAGGTATAGTGTTGAGTTTGGATCAACACGTACAAGGAAACCCAGCGTGGAGTGGCTTGAATCCTGATCCAAGTACAAGCAGAGCGCCTTGGAAGATATACAATATCGGCGCACAAAAACCCGTCAATCTGTTGAATTTTATTGAAACCCTTGAGTCTGCGTTGGGTAAAAAAGCCATTAAGAATATGCTACCTATGCAGGCAGGGGATGTTCAAAATACCTATGCTGATGTGTCTGCCTTAAGTACCGATGTAGGTTATCAACCGCGTACTAGCATACAACAAGGCATCAAAGCTTTTGTCGATTGGTATTTAGACTACTATGGCGTTTAATTAAAGAAATTGCGCTCTAGCCAAATAAGTTATGCGTTTGGGTTGAAATGGCAATGTAATGGGAACTAGAGTAAATGTTCAGTGATCTCGCAAATGCATTGTCGTCTCCGCTTGTACACGGTCCTATCACATTCATTATTCTGCGCATTCTGTTACGCTTCACTGAGCGAAAGTGGTGGCAACAGGCCTTTACCTACTTACCCGTGGCGTGGGTATTTTTATGTGCTTCCACTTACCCAAGCATACTTTTAGTTAGACATTTAGAGAACAAATTTCCTCCTTTACCTTTGGCGTCCACGTCTTGGCAAAGCGCTGACACTATAGTCGTGATGGCTTGTTATTATTTCGATGATGAAAATTTGCCGTTGGTGAGTCGTTGGCCACGATGCTCATTGCAAAGAAACTTGCAAGCAGCCATGCTGTATAAAATAAAGAAATTGCCGATATACTTGGCTGGAGGAAAACTATTTAGCGAAGATAGAATGTCTCAAGCAGAGTTTAATAAGTCAGTTTTAGTAAAACTCGGTGTGGATGAGCGCGACATTGTCGTTATATCTAAAGGCTACAATACCCAGACTGAAGTGCATGCTTTGACTGACAATTTGTCAGCTAAAAAGATAGTTTTGATCACATCAGCCGCTCATATGCCAAGAGCTGTTGGATATTTTTCCCACTCAAGTACCAATATTATTGCAAGCCCTGTTGATTATCTTGCCAGAACCGACGTTGGCTTCAAAGTGACATTACCAAACGCGCAAAGTTTGTATCGAAGTGAGCGAGCAATCCATGAATATTTAGGCTTATTTGAGCAACACTTTCAATTGCAAACTGCTATACATTAATCACCTAAAATGCTTTTTTATTTTGTTCAAGCAGACGTAATACTGGATGCTACATGATTGAAACGAGTTCTAAACAGAAAATCGTACCGATATTGTCAGGTGGGGGCACTCGACTCACTGCCCACATCGGCGTCATAAAAGCATTAAATGATTTAGAGTTAAATTTTACACATATGGTTGGTGTGTCTGGCGGTTCAATTGTTTCTTCGCTCTACTGCGCTGGAATGCCGCTGGACGATATTAAGCGTTTGTCCATCGATACAGATTTCAAAATATTCCGTGGATTCTCACTTTTCAGATTATTGCGACAAGGTGGATTAAGCTCCGGTGATAAATTTGAACAGTGGATGGATAAACATTTAAAAGGATTAACGTTTAACGAGCTTGAAAAAGACCTCCATATTTTAGCAACTGATGTTAATGGTGGAGGACCGGTAGTATTCAATCGCCAAACAAGTCCTAATCTAAAAGTGTCACAAGCGGTCAGATATTCGATGTCAATCCCACTTTTTTTTAGCTTCAAGCACTATAACGACCACCTTTTGGTTGATGGGGCAATTTTGTCTGAGGATGCCTTGTATCAAGACTGGGCCGGCGATGGTACTAAGATTATTTGCTTCAGATTGAAGAGTGACCACATTGCAAGTCGAGTAATAAAAAAGAGTTGGTTGCCTCTTGGGCAATATGTAATGATGTTGATTCGGACCTTTATGATAGCGTTGTCACGAGAATATGTTCACGCTAATAATTGGCATAGCACCATCGTCATCAATACGGGCATTTTGTCTCCTGTTGATTTCAACATTTCTAGTGAACAAAAAGAACAGCTTTTTCAAATCGGCTATAATACAACTCTCGAATACGTGCGCAAAAGACTTGGTTTTTAGTCACAATGGACGTTTATGCAGACAAAAATGATAAGAGATAGAAGCTGATGAAGGACTTGCGTAACTATGCTGACAAACCATTTATTGGTCCGCTTGTCAAAAAAGTCATTAACTTCACCGTTAGTCGCCAAGCCAGTCAAATAGCTTCGCACTTCAATGAATATTTGCGACCTGAAGTTGCATTTACTGACTCGTTGCGAAATGAGTCGTTTAAAATTCGTCATAACGTGTATTGTGAAGAATTAAAATTTGAAGACATTAAGCAGGATGGGATGGAAAAAGATGGCTTCGATCTTCATTCTACTCATTGCCTTATTCGACACAGACCAACCGGTGCATTTGCAGGCACCGTCCGCATAGTCAGAGCAGACAGCAAAGACCAACTGCTGCCAATCGAAAAATACTGCATTCATTCAATTTCAGACGAAAAAGTACATCCGAGTGACTTTCCTCGTCACGAGATATGTGAGATCTCTCGCCTAGCCGTCCCCGCTCAGTTCCGTAAAAGGGCTGCTGATAAATTCAGTGGCTCCGCAACAGGTGTGATCAATGAGCACATATATTCTGAAAAAGAACTACGTTGTTTTCCTTTTATCGCCGTTGGCCTTTATCTGTCTGCTGCGTCAATTACCCTGCAACATGGTATTCAACATTGTTTTGTCATGATGGAGCCGAGATTAGCCAGAAGTCTACGATTTGTTGGCATCCCATTTGACCAAGTTGGGCCAGTTGTTGAATACCATGGTAAACGTGCTCCTTTTTATATCAGCCGAGAATTGCTGATGAATGGACTTAGCCCAGGCTTTAAAAACATGCTCAAAAGCATAGATAAAGAAGTTAACAGCCAGTTTAAACAGCATAAACGCTGATTTTCAGTTTTAAATTTACACATGCTCATTGTAAGCTTTTTAAGCAACAAAATTAGGAAACCCTATGTTTGAATATAATGATGCATTCTCAAGAAACATTGGTTGGCTAAGCCCTGACGAACAACAAATCTTAAGGGCCAAGAAGATCGCCATTGCAGGTGCTGGGGGAGTTGGAGGCGAGCACCTGATTACCATGGTCAGACTTGGCGTGGGCAATTTTAATATTTCAGATTTTGACGAATTTGAAGTGCACAATTTCAATCGTCAATGTGGCGCCTTCATGAGCACGGTTAAGCAACCAAAATGCCGAGTTATGTTGGACATAGCTAAAGATATTAACCCCGAGCTACATATCGCTATGTTTGAAAATGGCGTAAACAAGGAAAACGTTGACGAATTCTTAGCTGACGTCGACCTTTACATTGATAGTTTGGACTTTTTTGCTTTAGATGCGCGTAAATTAGTGTTCCAAAAATGCCAAGATAAAAAAATACCAATAGTAACAGCTGCTCCATTAGGTATGGGGGCTGCCCTCCTGTGTTTTAAACCTGGCAGCATGACATTCGAAGAATACTTCTGCTTCGGCCAACATTCCAAACATGAGCAATTGCTGAGATTTTTAGTAGGCCTTTCACCTAGCATGTTACAGAGACCATATTTGGTGATGCCTGAAAAAGCAGACTTTAAAGCAGAGAAAGGCCCTTCTACGCCTATGTCAGTAAAAATGTGTGCAGGTTTAGCTGGAACTTATGCCTTGAAAATATTATTGAATAGAGGAAAAGTACTTGCCGCTCCTCACGGATTACATTTTGACGCTTACACTAACCAGTTCAAAAAAACGTATTTACCATTTGGTAACAAAGGGCTAATCCAACGTTTAAAAATATGGATTGCTCGTAAAATTGTTTTGTAGCTTCCACCTCTACGCTAAACCTATCCATTTTTAATTTAGATTGTACAAATAGATATTTGTGCCACGAATACTGCCAGCAAAAAAAAGCACCTTAATTAAGGTGCTTTTTTCACTAGAATATAAGTAATTAGCTATTTTTTCTTCTTGCGTTCATTGCTAAACCGAACAAACCAAGTCCAAGCAACGCTAAGCTAGCAGGAGCAGGTACTAGAACCGCTCTAATGGCAAAAGAAGCTTCAAGTAAATTTGATGCAAGCTCTTCAGTTCTGAAACCTAAACACGGAGTTGATTGACTACCGCAGTATAAAGTGTTGATCGCCAAACCAGTTAAACGAGTGGTCACTTCATATTTGGTTACTAGGTCTAACGATGCAGCTAGAGCAGCAGGGAAGCCTAAATCAACTAAGTCAAAGGTGTTTTTGAACTCAATGTAATCGTTGCTGGGGTCTGCATCGCCCAAATCGTTAATTGTAATCGTTACACCTGCAATTGGCGAAATGATAAAATAGTCATCACATCCAAAATTTGGCGCATTAGGATCTGTACCTGCTACAGAACCGTCGATACAAATGCCGCCTTGAGGAACACCAGCGATAATGCCAGCAGGGCTGTTAGGCGTTTCTAAGAATTCAAACGAAATCTCTAGCTCTGGTGCCAAGCCTTCTATCAGTGCGATAGGTGCAGCTGGCACAACGTTCCAAGCTTGAGCAGTCAATTTCAAACCATCAAGAATCTTGGCGTTGTCAAGGCTTGCACCACTGATTCTGTAGTTATTGTGTCTGATGTCAGTACCCTGCTCAAAATCACCATCAACCAAAGCACCAGTCGCGGTTGTGATAGTGCCTGTAACTGGGGTATCGATTTCAAGGAAACTGTTTCCATCAACTGGGTTAACAGCTGTGCCCCAGCTCAATTTTTTCCATGTGTCTGCACTAAGGATTGTTGATCCAGCGCTTTGAAAACCACTTTTGACTACGCTTGCTGGGCTTGGATCAGTAAAACCCGCTTCGTTTACATAACCCCACTGGGTAATCATTGCAGCGTTAGCCAAACCACTAACACCAAGGGCAATAGCTGCGACGGTAGCTTTAATAGACGTTTTCATATATATGTTCCTCAACCTGATGAATTCCAATTTTCAGCGCCTCTACTACTACTTTACTGTGGGGCGTTTCTCACTTTATTTAAAGCATAAATGATGCCAGCACTATAAACTTATGATTTTATTTAATTTATTTTTTTAAAAATATTTTAATGAACCGTTCTTGTAAAAAATGCTGACATGCTATGTTGAATAAACTGTGTAAACTTGCAGAATAATTTTATCAGGCAACCACCGTGTCGAATCCTGACATGTCACAGATTTCCGGGAAACTCAAAAATCAGAGATACCACCAAGTTGGATTTTCACTTTAACTACAACTCTGGAACTTTAGAACTTTAGAACTTTAGAACTCTAAGATTAGGTGCGATCTATTATGTATGAACAAGTTAAAGAAGAAAACGGAACAAACGTTATGTCAGATATACAATAGGAACTCATCGAGCACGATGAATGTCCGCATTGAGCACGTTTGTAATTGTTGTAATTAAAGGTATGCCTTCCATTTATATCAAAGATGACCAAAACCCGTTTAAGTGTTGATATATTTTACACTTTCAACAACCAATCAAAACGAAAATCAATAAAATTCAATAAAAACAACAATATATAAAATGGCACGCTTAGTGCTTAAACAAATTGTCTTCATCAACAACTCATTGCAGTACATATTGCAGTAAATAGGAAATATGATTATGAAAATTTTGAACAAGATTGCTTTATCAGTTGCACTGCTTGGCGCAACTTCTATCGCTAACGCTGGTATGATTACTCAATGGAGTTATATCAATGAAGCGGGTTTTACCGCAGCTGAACCAAATGCTGTAACTAAGTCTGGTTTTGTTTCTGCCGGTAGCAGCATTTTAACTCAAGACACGTGGAAAAAGTTGAGCTGGGGCGATGCACTTACTCCGTCTGGCAAAAGCTCGTTAGTGGTTGATAGCCCAGTAACTGGTGTTATCAATACTGCAAACGTAGGTCAATCACTGGCAGATAGCGATTTCCAACAAGGCACTGACCTTATCCACAACAACTACCGTATCGGTGGTCCAAGCTCAAATGCATTGACTGGCGCTACTTTGCTTGACGGTTTGAAATTATCTGCAGCGAACTGGGATGTGCCTTTTGATTTGAGCGGCATTGAAGGTTTAGCGCCAGAGTTATCCATCAAGTTTGACTTTTTGGAAACCCCTAATCGCCCAGCTGGTAAATGTGTTGATGGCTCCACGCCCGGAACAGATGTTAACGATGTTGACCCTAACGAAAAATTTGGCTGTGATGACTATTTCATTTTAGACCCATTAAGCGGTTTAAATGTAACGTTGAATGACCGTGGCGACCTTGACCCAACTAACGATTTTGTTGAATTCACAACAACTTTTGATTTGATCGATTTAGGTTTCCCTAAAGCCCTTGCACAATCATTACAGTTGGTCACTAAATATGAAGTGGTAACACGTTTAACTGGCTTAACAGTTACAACATTATTCTGTGGCAATCAAGCAGCACCATGTTTAGGTTTTGCCACTGAAGAATTGAAAAAGAACGTATTGTTTGCTTCTTTCGCGGTTCGTGCTGTTCCAGCCCCTGCCGGTCTTGCTTTCCTTGGCTTAGCTTTATTGGGTCTTGGCATCAACGCACGTAGAAAAAAAGCGTAATTAAAAACTGGGTTTAATCTAATTAAATTCGCTTGAAATAAATTGAAAGGTAGTGCCAAAAGCACTACCTTTTTTTGTGCGTCACAGCTTAAATACTCAGCTTTTTAGCCTTCATTCGATTTTTTGCTTCACGTCTTCGCTTCCGTCACCCTTGCTGTAGAGACTGTGCAGCGTTTTGCCAAAAGACGGGCGCTCCATTCACGTCATCCTGCAGTTAAATTTGGTTTATTAGTATTAAAATTAGAAGTGACAGTTTAGTATATTCATAGAGTTGCCTATCTACTCCCTCAGGCAAATAATGTGAATACGGACGACATTCAATGAATACTTCGAACATACTGCTTCGCGCCATTTCAGTTACACTTTTGTTAGTAACCTTAGCTGCATGCACAAAACATGATGCAAGTTACTATATAGATTTAGCCAAATCAGCTGAACAGAGTGGTAACGTTAATGAAGCTGTCCTGCACTACAAATCTGCAATCGGTTTAGAGCCGCAGAATACGTCTTACCGAGAGGCACTTGGTCTCCTTTATAGTAAAGCTGGTGACTTGGAAAGTGCTATTAAAGAACTGGAGTTGGCAGCAAAAACAACTCCCCTAAGCTTGGCGTTGTTTTATCACTTATTGGAAAACCACTATTTTTTAGAAGCCGACCAACGGGTCGTTAGCTTATACAAAGAACATGCTGATTCCTTTCAAGCAAGCGAAATATTCCATGCCACAATTATTGCCATTGTTGCCAATCGCCGGATGGGAAATCTGCAATTCGCTAAGCAGCTAGCTGAAAAACTTCAAACAATTAACCGCTCGGTTTACCAAGGTCTATTAGCTTATATCGATAATAACTACAGTGAAGCCCTGGCCAAATTACGAGAAAATGAAGATGTAATGACTCAACGAGTCGGCACAACCTTGATTTTAGCTGAACTTGCCTCCGCTTCAGCTGACCATCGATACAGCGTTACCTTGTATGAAAAAGTCACGAATGCAATTCCCGACTTTTTGCCGTTCCAGTTATTTCTTGCCAACGGCTACATACTCATTGAACAATTCGACAACGCCCAGCCGATTATCACCAAACTCATCAAAGGCTACCCCAATCACCCCTACATCAATTACTTGTCGTCTATCTTAAAAATTAAGAAAAATGATTTAGAAGGGGCTAAATTAGCTGCAGAAAAAGCAATAAGTTATGGATTCAATACACCACAAGTTAAGTCTATTGCGGGTATAGCCAATTATTTTTTAGGCAATTATGAGTCAGCATATAAAAACCTAAAATACCTAACTGAAGAGAAAGGGCCAAAAGGCTTTCTCTACGGCGTCTATCTCGCTGCAAGTATCGAACTAGGATACTCCGAGGATGCCTTATCCAACCTTTCGGCTGATGGTGGTGGCGAAGAAACAAATAAGTTAACGGCATTTTTTGCTCAGCAAATTCTGCAGAATCGATCACTAAGTTTAGCCGACCAACTTATCTATGAAAGGCTGTCAAAACCTGGGGCTGCATTGAATAAGCAAACTGCTATTGCTGCGACGGTTATTGGTGATAGTGCAATGTGGCCAGATTTGATTAGCTTTGTGAATCAGCATTTAGAAGATGAATTCCTTGTGCAGTTATTTATTGCTCAGCAAATCAGAAATCAACAATTTGATACTGCACTGGATATTGCTAAACGTTGGCAACAGACTAAACCTGAAGCGTTAAACGCCAATCAAACACTGAGCTTAACCTATGCGTTATCAGGGCAGCCTTTACAAGCGATCAAACAAGCTGAATACACCTTGGTACGTTTTCCTAACGACTTAGCATCAACATTTCTTCTGCATAAAGTACGTGCCAGCGACGCTGGTTATGCAGAGGCCAAACAAGCGATGGAAGCCGTTTTTGCAATAGAACAATTACACGTGGGTGCGTTCCGGTTTTTGAGAGAAAAAGTAACCACCATTGTTGAGATGCGTGACTTTACGACATTCTTAGAAGGGACATTGGTGAAGGCAGGGGTGACAGACAGTGAGCTAAATATAATGTTGTTTGAGCTCAAATTAGCCCTGAATCAATCACAAAGTGTCATCGATGCCCTTGCCTTGCGTGATTTATCCTCCATGGATGACAAATACAGCATTATCTTGGCTCAGGCTTATGTCAACCTAGGTAAACCGGAGAAGTCTATTGAACTCCTCAAGAGTAAATTAACACACAGCCCAGGCAGCAGTTTACTGGTTTCAGCTCTGTTGTCCGTTCAGGCAACTATGCAGAATTATTCTGCCGTGTTTAACACGCTAGACAGACGCATGCAGTCAGTGGAAAGTGATAGTCAACTATTAATTCTAAAGGCTGATTATCAGATCGCCAGTGGAGATGTCACAGCCGCGAGTGCCAGTTTAGCAAGTGTGAAAAATCCTAGCCCATTTCAATCTGCCATGATCGATATGTTGAATGGTAAAATTGCCTTCAAACAAGGCCGCTATGCTGATGCAGTGAAGGGTTTAACCAAACTTTATGTGTCGCAAAAAGATGCAAAAAGTTTGGCAATGTTGTTCTGGGCTTATTTGTATTCAGGTGATCAGAATCAAGCCTATACCTTGCTTGAAAATCATACTTCAATATTCCCAGGAGATTTAAGTGCGATAAGCTTTGCTGCCGAAGCTTATGTTGGGGTGGATAATGCAAAAGCCATAGAGCATTACCTTTCATTACATCACTTCAATGCTGAAAATCCAGCTACTTTAAATAACCTAGCCTATTTATACCGGGCTGAGGGGGATCTTGATTTGGCGCTCAAATATTCGAGTCAGGCAGCAGATTACGCCCCACTCAATGAAGACATCCTTGATACTCACGGCGTTAATCTCATGATGGCAGATAAAAGTGAGGAAGGTGAAAAAGTACTCAGCAAAGCCTTTAACATCAGTCGTCGCAGTGATATTGGCATTAATCTAGTGCAGGCTCTCTACAATAACAAAAAGATTAAAGAAGCTGATGCCATTGTTAAAATACTGAGTGCAAAAAATGATGTACAAAAACAACAAATTACTATGTTGACTGAACGCATAAAAGCAGCCATGAAGTAGCACTTATGGGCATGTATTATTTGGTTAAAACAAATAGGTACTTGAGTAAACTGATTAAACCTTTTAGGTTTTTGGTGCATGCCCTTAAATTTAATGCCTTCACCGATAAACAATATATTCAAAAGACCTTTGAACGACTGCAAGGTTACTCACCTAACCTTATTACTCCGCGTACCTTTAGTGAAAAAATACAATGGTTTAAGCTACACGTACGCAACCGACAATACTCCGAGTTGACCGACAAAATACAGGTCAGAGCTTATGTAACATCGAAAATTGGAGAGCACTATCTCATTCCCTTGTATTTTACTACTGCACGTCCACAAGACATTACGATTGCTTCCCTGCCCGCCACCAATTTTGTAATAAAAACCAATCACGCTAGTGGTAAAGTGTTTATCTTCAAACATCGCGATGAGGTTAATTTTAAACAGCTGCATAAGGATTTGTTACTCCTAATGCAGTTCAACTTTTACCACGCGCATCGTGAACACCATTATAAAAATATTCGTCCTCAAATCATGGTTGAACAGTTTATCCAAACGGAGCAAGGTGAAGTACCCAACGATTATAAGTTTCACTGTTTTGATGGGTGTGTTCATGCCATCCAAGTTGATACACAGCGTTTTACCAACCATTGCCGGATTTTTTATGACACCGAGTGGAACAAGCTGCCGATTGCTTTGCGTTTTCCACTTGCAAGCTCCTTACCTCGACCCAAAATGCTCAGTAAAATGCTTGAACTAGTGGCAACCTTGGCTGCAGATTTTGTTTATGTGAGGGTGGACTTATATGCCACAGACGATGCCATTTATTTTGGTGAGCTTACCTTTACCCCTGGCGCTGGTTTTGAAAAATTTTCACCACTTCAAATTGATGAAGAATGGGGTAAGCTATACCAACTTAACATTTATCCTGGCGTATGAAAGGTCAGATTTGTGTACTCCGAGGGAAGTTGCTGGGCAACAATTTAAAACGCACCAAACAACGCCTCAACGCCTCCACATAACGATATTTTTTGCGACTTCGTAATTCATTTTCAGAGAAATACTCAGGCAGATGACTACGCGTTGTAGATGCCTCAATCCCCGTAAGTGCAGACAACCAAGCTTTATCTGTTTCGTAACCGAATTCAATCAAACTGCCACTAATATCACCATGCGCCTGCAACTGTTGAACGATTCTTGGCAAATGGTGTTTCCAAGCACCAATCCCAGCGCCGCTGATTGGTCTTAGTTGTTTCAGGGCGTGTTGCGACTCAACGGAAGGCTTAGCAACTAAATGATAGTCACTGAACTTGTAACGCTGTTCTAATGCTGGGATGCGATTAATCAGTAGCCGTTGAATTTTGTCAGGCTCACACGCAAAGTCTTCATAGCGAATCACAATAAATCTAGGATGATGTTGATAAGCTTTAATCAGTGGCGTAAATGCCTGCCAATAACGCAGTGTGCTCCAATACTGTTCTTTATCTTTGCCGTGCTGACTTACCACAGCATCACGAGGATCACGTAACAAACAAATCACGTACAAACGCGGGTCAACCCGCAGTGAAGGCCAAACGACAAACAAATCGGAAGGATATTTAGTTAAGAACATGTCTACCGGTTGACGTGGTCTAGCAAATAATTTGTCTTCGTGTTCCGAAGCATAATCTATGTTGCAGCAAAATTTCATCGCCTCAGCGAGTAAGGTAGTACCGGTGCGAGGCCCAGAACCAACGATGTGAATGTGCACCATAATTAATTCGCCAAACCATTCATCTTCTTCAAAAGACCTTATTGCCAGTAATTTTTGAATACTGCCATTTAGCAAGTGATTGCATGTGGGCAAAAAAATCGCGCAATTTTAGTGCTAAATTTTGTTTGTGCTCAGGAATAAAACTGTAAGGAACATGGAAGGTATCGCAAAACTTTTTGTCGATTGGCAAGCCCGCATCACCACCCGCCGTTTGAGACACGTTTTCCCCTGTTCCTTGGATCCAGCAAGCAGCACGCAAAGGAATGGGCTTGGGTTTGCTACCCATATTTTTATAATGCTGATAATTGATCAAATGATTTGAGAGTAAATTGATCACAAAAAACTCTGAAGTAGCAGCAATTAACGCTTGTTGAGTTGAGGCAGCATCAATGTTGTTTTTGATGTCAGCCACCTTCATTAGAAAATGGTAGTCATAAACAAAAGTAGAACCACAATAGCGTAATAAGCCCGCGCGTTTTTTATACTCATTTGTTTCTAAATTAACAAAACATCCAGCATCTACATACCAAACCGGTGCAGGTTTACATTGTTCGAAAAATTTGACGATATCAACATTAACCCAATCATCAGAGTCAACAATGTATACGTAACTAGGATTAAACTGCTTGGCAAAAAGTAAACCAGACAAATATTTGCTGCCTTTATCGGTAAATTTTTCCACAGGATGGAGCTTGCCATTTACTTTGCTCACGGGTGGAAAGGCAACATGATGAAAATGAATGCGTGGATCTTTCGGCTCAATATCCGGCACTCGATTACACACCACCACTATTTTAAAGTGCTCGCTCGTTTGTCCGAGTAAGGAGTGCAAGGTCGTACTCAGCAGACGCTCTACAGTGGCGTAGTCATTTGCTGTGTCTGGATGTTTTAAGGCCAATAAAAAAACAAACATGAGTTCCCCAGTTGAAAGTTCATTTAAAATGAATTTCAGTGATTGCTGCTTTGTGCTTAAGTTGTATTTAATGATAAAAGCTCAGCACTTACAATAAATTGCGCCGGTGCTCAGAGTTTTTTTGTATTTCCATTCAGTATGTTAAGGAATGATGTAATAATCTTGGCAAGAGTCGTGGTGGTCAGCCCTTGCCGAATCAAGCAGAAGCACAGTAAGTACATACATGGAATCTACGCAGAAAGTCGTCACGCAGTTCGACAGCCATTTTTCAATTGATGAGCTCCAACACCAGTGGGAAAAATTAAGTCTTCAAACTAAACCCAATGTTTATTTGGATTGGCGCTGGATAAAGACTTGGCTCACTGTGTTTGCCAGCAAACCACTGTTACTGCGCTGTCAACTCAACGATGAAACAATTGGTCTCGCCCTCTTTGATCAAACAAGCGCTAGGGTATTTAAATGTCAAAATATTCAACAGTTGTGGTTACACCGTTGCGGGAACGAGCGGGCTGATCAAATCTGGATCGAACAGAACGACTTTTTACTGAGTCAGGCTCACCGCAGTCTTGCATTAAACAGCATGTTGCAGGCTTTGGATTCAAGCACTGATATGTGGCAGGAGATCTACATAGGCCTGAGTGATGAGCAAACGCTGCAGCCTTGGCTAGAAGTGTTCCCCCACTATCGTTGTGACGTTTCAGCCATGAGTTACCTAGCTGACTTACAAAATATTGATGATATCGACGCCTACAAAACACAATTGTCAAAAAATACCCGTGCACAAATCAATCGCTCAATCAAACTGTTGTCACAGCATGGCAAGATCAACCTTGAGTTAGCCGGTGATCTCGATAGTAAAAAAAGTTATTTTGCCGACATGGCAAGCTTACACAAACGACGTTGGGCCAATACTGAATTTGGCAGTGGCTTTGATAACCCCCTCTTTACACAATTTCACCAAGAATTAATCTACAACGACCTCGATAATAGCTTTACTCATCTTTATCGCTTGTCATTAGAACAAACTACATTAGGATATGTTTACTTGCTTTTGGATAGTCATGGTTGGAATTTTTACTTATCTGCCCTTGAACTGAATAATGATAATAAAATTAAAGTAGGCATGGTCGTTCATATAATGTTAATCGAAAAAGCCATTACCGCAGGGCAAAAGTACTACAACTTCTTGGCGGGTGATGCGCAATATAAACAATCGCTCAGTAATACCCTTGCCACCTCAGAGCAACTTCTATGCTTTTATCGGCCCACTGTACTCTTGCGTTTGCGTGAAAAGCTGCGTCAACTCAAACACGTATTCACACGTTCAAGTTGATTGGAGTAGCAAGCAAAGATGCAAGCAACCTTTAGTATTCCTTTAGACCTGAACATTGAACAACAAGACGCAGAATACTTGTGCGAAACAGGCGTAGCATTACCCTTTGGCTTGGTTAAAACGATCAAGCAAGTGCGGTTGAGCAATGATCAAACAACACTAGATTGTTTTGTAAGACCACTGAGTTATTGGCCAGATAAATCAATAAAGTGGTTGTATGTGGGCCACCTTACGCCACACATGTCCTCGCAGACATTACGTTTGTTGGTGATGAAAGATGAGGTTGAGGTCACTGAGCCTGCAAAATACGAGGGTATTCGCTTCAACAAACAAGCCGATATGTTTGGTATCGAGTTTGGCAAAATTAAACAACAAGTCGCGCTGAGTCCCTTCAATTTTGTTTCTAGCCTAAATGTTGATGGCCAGCCACTGAGCATTGAAAATGGCCAACTCGTAGTCGAAGATAGCGAAGGAAAGGTGCTTAGTGCCCAAGTAGAACAAGTAAATTGCGAAGAATACTTGTGCCCAAACTCCGGCAACATCATGGCGCTCGACGTGGTGTTTTCCGGTATTTTAGCCACAAGCCAAGCCACAAACACCCTGCAATTTTGTATTACCGCAAGGTATTTTGCACAATCCTCAGCCATTAAACTAAGCTGCAGTTTGCACAATACTCAAGCTGCACATCACCCTGCCGGTAAATGGGACTTAGGCGACCCTGGCTCAGTATTACTGGGCAAATTTGCCTTACGTTTCTCAATCACCCACCACACAACAATTTGCTACCAAAGTGAAATTGGTACTGAATGCCATGATGCAAAGAGTATTCACATTCAGCAAAACAGCAGCGCCGGTAAAAACTGGCAGAGCCCCGTGCATGTTGACAAACAAAACCGCCCCTCGCTTGGGTTAAAGGGTTATGTTTTGCAGCACAACGCCGAGCGTACTGAGGTTGCAAAACGCGCCAACCCACTCATTTCCGTAGGTTTTGCACAACACACTCTCTGCGCCTACATGGATAATTTTTGGCAGGCTTTCCCAAGTGCATTAGAGGTGAATCACGAAACCCTTGAACTGAGTTTTTTACCAACCATGCATGCCGGTTTGTTGCACGAGCTGCAAGGTGGCGAAAAAATAGGTAAAAGCGCTACCCTGCGCTTTTCGAGCAATGGCAAAACGCTGAAACGCTTGGTGTCTGTGCCTATGCGACCTGAACCACAGTGGCTTGCTAAAACCAAGTGTTTACCTTGGTTTGGCCCGGCTCTACCAGAATCCGATATCATGCAGTTAGTTTCTGCAGGTTTAAAGGGCAAGACTAACTTCATAGAAAAACGCGAAATAGCCGACGAATTTGGCTGGCGTAATTTTGGCGATTTATGGGCAGACCATGAAGCCGACGGCAGCAAAAGCGATAGTCTGTTTGTCTCACATTACAATAATCAATATGACCCCATATACGGGTTTTTACGCCAGTATTTGTTGACGGGAGAGGCCGCTTGGTTTGCGTTGGGTCACGAGTTGGCTGAACACGTTAAACATGTCGATATCTACCACACACAAGCCGATAAAGCAGAATATAACGGCGGGTTGTTCTGGCATACCGATCATTATTTGCAGGCTTTCACTGCCACACATCGCTCCTACTCTAAACATCAAGAGAGTAATGCCTATCAAGATCATGCTGGGGGCGGTGGGCCAGGCGGACAACATTGTTATACCACGGGTTTGATGTTGCATTATTTTCTCACCGGTTCACCATCCAGCCGACAGGCCGTGATGACCCTTGCTGATTGGATCACACATGTGTACGAGGGAAGCGGCTGCCTATTAGAAGTTTTATTAGCCTTTAAAAATCGATATCAAGCCGGAATTAAAGACATCTTTTGTGAACGCTATCCCCTTGATCGTGGCACAGCAAATTACATGGTTGCCTTGATGGATTGTTATGAACTCAGCGCTGAACCAACCTACCTACAGCGTGTTAATCATATTATTCAACATACTGTGCACCCAAATGATGACATTGAGACACGCAATCTTGCCAATGTTGAAGCAACGTGGTTTTACACGGTATTTCTGCAAGGTATTTGTCGCTTTTTAGGCATTAAAGAAGCCTTGCAACAATTTGATGCGTCGTTTTTTTATGCGCGGGACGCTTTATTGCATTACGCAAACTGGATGCTGCACAACGAATACCCCTATTTAGAAAAACCCAGCATTCTCGAATATCCCAACCAAACCTGGACTGCGCAGGATATGCGCAAGGTCCACATATTTGCGGCTGCCTACTATTATGATCCCGAGCATAACCAGGCTTTTTTAGACCAAGCGACGCACTTTCAAAGCTATGTGGTTGGGCAGCTTAGTACTGATGAAACACGAGAATATACTCGGATCTTAGCGTTGTTGATGCAAAACCAAGGGCCAGTAGAATATTACTCAACTCAACAATGCCAGGCCCCAAACAAAGCGTTTTATCAAACTTGGCCTCGTTCAGCAGAGCAACAGCGAAGCCAGCTGAAAGGGCTTTTTGTGGTGTTTTGCCAACGTTTATTGCGTTTATCCATCCGTCAAGAATTGACCTGGCTAAAAACGCGTTTGCCCAAACGTAACCATTAAAAAAGGATTGAAGGTGAGCATACAGGTTTCTTTCATCATCCCGCACAAAGGCAGATTCGAGATGTTAATCGCGACACTTGAGTCCATTGCGCGGCAGGATTTTGAGCCTTACAAGATGGAAGTGGTGGTGGTTAGTCAAACCCCTGAAATCCAACAAGCACAGTTAAGCACACATGATTCGTTGAATTTAAGCGTACAGGTAGCCGAGCAAAGTCTGACCATTTCGGCACTGCGTAATTTAGGCGCAAAAACAGCCAAGGGCGAGTACTTGGCTTTTTTAGATGCCGACGTAGCCCTCTCAGATAACTGGATACATGCCATGTTGTCCTTACTCAATCAGCAAGGCACGCAACGCGCCATCGCAAGTGCCGTGCAGATAAGTGGTGACAACCCGCCGCCACTGGAATTAATTCGTACTCACCTCAGTAATGCGGAAACAGACTGCAATGTGGCTTTTTTACCGGGTCGAAATTTGTTTATGCGCCGCACAACCTTTGACCAAGTTGGCGGATTCCCCGAACACTTGATCACCTGTGAAGATTATTACTTTACCGATCAAGCCGCTAAATTAGGCGAACTTTATTACAGTTCAACCGCCAGTTATGTGCATCTGGGAGAGGACAAAATATTCAAAGACATGTTCAAAAAAGAAATTTGGCGTGGTCAGTCTAATTTGCAATCATTGCAAGGACGCACAGTACCGCTGCGAGAAATTCCAAGCTTAGTGGTACCCATCGCCATTTTTGGTGCTTTGCTGGCCAGTCTGTTGTGTTTGTTGTTAGCTTGGCACCAACTTGCTGCTGTGATGTTTGGTCTGGCCTTGTTGCCTGTTGTAGTATACAGCTTACGGCTTTATGGTTTGGCGCGTAATGAAGTCAGTTTATGGCAAATCATCAAATTTTATGCCTTGTATTTTCCAGCCAGAGCAATTGGTACGATTGCTGGTCTGTTCCAATCTATCCAAACTAGAAGCCATTAAATGAAACAAGCCACCACAATCAATGTTTTACAGTTTATCTGCCCGACGGGATTTTATGGCGCAGAGCGTTGGATCTTGGCCTTGGCCAAACACCTGCCAGCAGACGTGCGCTGTGATCTCGCGGTTACCCAAGAAAACGATAGAGAAACACTGGAGATAGTCAAACACTACCAACAACTTGGTCTAACAACCCACGAATTGCCTATGGCGGGCCGCTTTGATTGGCGTGTCGTCAACAAACTTGTGACCTTAATAAAAAGTCAAAATATTCATCTCATTCACACCCATGGTTATAAATCAGATATTTTAGGGGTGTTAGCCGCCAGAAAAGCCGGTATTCCCTGTATTGTCACCCCACATGGCTTTGAAAACTCCAGCGATCTGAAATTAAGGTTATTTATTTGGCTGGGTAATCAGGCCATGCGTTTTGCCACCAAAGTTGTCCCCCTCTCGGAACAATTATGTGAAGACGTCAAGCGCTTCGGTGTACCTGCGAATAAAGTAATGTTAATTCGCAATGGTGTGGATTTGTCTGAGGTTGAAGCAGCAGCCAAGCAACCTAACGAGCAAAGCTACCCAGAAAAACGCATTGGTTTTATCGGGCAAATGATCAGTCGTAAGAATATTCGCCACATCTTGGACATATTTCAAAACGTACACCGAAAGTTTCCTGCCACCCGGCTAATTTTGTTGGGCGATGGCGAATCAAGAGCAGAACTGGAAGACTACGCCAAGACCTTGGATTGTCACAGCCATATTGAATTTTTGGGCTTTCGCGATGACAGACTTGCGTTATTGAAGTCCTTTGATCTATTTGTGATGACATCCACTTTAGAAGGAATTCCGCGCTGCCTAATGGAAGCCACCGCAATGGGCATACCCGTTGCGGCCTACGACATTCCTGGTATCGATAAACTCATTGAGCACCAAAAGACGGGCTTGCTGGCCCCCTTAAATGATAAAGATACCTTACAACAATATTGGGAAAAATTATTGTTCAACGATGAATATGCCCAGCAGATTGCTGAAGCAGCCAAAGCTTTTGTCAATCAGCATTATTCTGGGCAAAGGATGGCAGACGAATATGCTGTATTGTTTAACCAGATGTTGGGTACTGCCTAATGGCTAAGGCAGCGACACAACCTGTGCTGTTTGTTTTGTCTGTGGATACAGAAGAGCAATGGGATTGGTCTGGCCCCTTTCCGCAGAAAAACTTCAATGTATCTAACGTTGAACAGTTGCCTGCCTTTCAAGAAATTTGTGCCAGTAGTGGCATAAAACCCACGTATTTTGTTGATTATGCGGTGGCTGAAAGTCAGCAATGTAGCCAAATACTAAAACAAATATTGGCCACGGAGCAGGCTGAAATAGGTGCACATTTGCATCCTTGGTGTAACCCGCCGTATTTTGGTGACACCGACGAAGCTAGCTCGCATGTGGTTAATCTTCCAGTAGAGCAGGTCAGACAAAAACTGCAAAGCCTAGTGACCTTGCTTAGCGAAAAATTTGGGCAAGCACCTAAAGCGTTTCGTACCGGTCGTTGGGGTATTGACGCAAATGTCATGCAACTGTTGGTTGAACAAGGATTCACGGTAGATTCCAGTGTTTATCCGTATTACAAAAACGAATACTTTTCGTGTCACGGCGCACCCGAACTGCCCTATTGGCCAGATTTAAGCAATCCTTTACTAGCGGCGAACCAACAGCACATTTTTGAATTACCCATTACCGCTGGTTTTAATTGGCATAACCAGCAACTCGCCAATCGCGTTCATCAATGTCTGTCTCATCCTTGGATAAATTGGTGCCATTTAATCGGCCTTGCCTGGCATACCAAGTTATTACGCAAGACTTATTTGAGTCCTGAATTGAGCAGCTTAACGGATATGCAAAATTTGGTAGATGTGCGTATGCGTAATGGGGTGCCGGTGTTGCATGTATTTTTACATAGCTCTTCGTTGGTGGATAACCCCAATAGTTTGGTAGGCAATAACAATGCCTTTCACTATCTCACCTCAACGCTTCAAGAGTTATTTGCATATGTGCAAGACCGTTACGACGTGAAATGCTGCACGATTTCTGAAGCCAGCCTACTGTTGAATAAGGCCTTATGACATTTCGTATTGAATCCGCCAGCCAGCTTAGCGCTAAAGTATGGGACGACTATGTTGCTCAGCACAACATGGCGTCGGCCTATCATAAAAAAGCTTGGGTACAGAGTGTGGTCAGTGCCTATGGCCATCAAGATGTCAGTTTAGTGGCGATGCAGGGAGAACAGGTAGTTGGCCTGCTACCCTGCATTAAACTTGTACGCCCGTTGCTTGGTGCCACCTTTTGTAGTCTGCCATTTTGTGATCTGGGTGCGGCTTTAGCTGACAATGAACCCATCAAACAAGCCTTGGTGGACGAACTATGCGCACGCGCAAAAGGCCAACATTTTGAACACCGCGAAACAGCGCATGAGGTTGTAGCAGCCGATGCTGACATGCTGGCCGACCAAAAAGTCCGCATGGTAATGCCCTTACCCGCCACAGCTGAAGCATTGTTTGACGGATTCAAATCAAAACTACGCAGTCAGATCCGCAAGGCGCAAAAAAATGGCTTGACAGTGTCATTGGGAAATTCTGCTCAGCTTATTGATGCGTTTTACCAAATATTTGCCGAAAACATGCGCAAACTGGGCTCACCCGTGCATGGAAAAAAGTGGTTTTTAGCACTGAGTCAGTATTATGCAGAGCATATGACCTTAGCGGTGGTTTACAGTGATGACCTGCCGATTGGCGCTGGTATTGTCTTACGTCAGGGCAATAACATGGTAATCCCTTGGGCCTCAACATTGGCCTCACACAACCGTTTAGCGCCCAACATGCTGTTGTATTGGTCATTACTGGAACATGCCTGTGTCAGTGGTTGCCAACAATTTGATTTTGGCCGCTCTACGTTTGGTGAGGGCACCTTTAAATTTAAGCAGCAATGGGGAGCAGAACCCATCGCTTTGCGTTGGCATACATACAATGACGTTGCTACGGCACAAGCAGTAACAACAAATCCAGGGCGACTGCGCCACATCGTCGAACAAATTTGGGCAAGATTACCCCTTTCGGTAACGGTTGCACTGGGTCCCAAGATAAGGAAATATATCAGTTTGTAATGGCTGGTGTTTTTAGTTAATAAGCTTCACTTTTTAGGAATAGGCTATGTGTGGTATTGCAGGATTTACTCAGTTTAACCAGCCTGAAGGGGACCAAAACACCCTCAAAATGATGGGCAATGCCATTTTTCATCGCGGTCCCGACGCAGGCGGCGAATTTCTCGACAACTACGTTGGCCTTTCCCATCGACGCCTAAGCATTATTGATTTATCTCCAGCGGGCAATCAGCCTATGCACTCGGCTGATGGGCAATGTGTCATTGTATTTAACGGTGAGATTTATAATTTTCTGGAATTACGCGAGGCGTGTATTGCCAAAGGTTATCAATTCACTAGCCACTCCGATACGGAAGTTATCTTAGCCCTTTACCAACAAGATGGGCTTAAACTCCTCGATAAAATAAATGGCATGTTTACCTTCGCGCTTTGGGATAAAAACCAACAACGTTTATTTATCGCCCGCGACCGTATGGGCAAGAAGCCGCTGTATTATTTCGCCAGTGATGGGCGTTTTGCGTTTGCCTCCGAAATCAAAGCCTTGTTGACACTACGCGATATTCCCCGTGACATTCGTGCTGATGCAGTATACGACTTCTTCGCTTACCAATACGTACCCGACCCCAAAAGCATTTTCAGCCATATTCATAAATTGCCCCCAGGTCATTACATGACGGTGGATAAAAACGGTCTTAATATCGCCCAATACTGGGATGTATCCTTTAAAAATACCAGCACAGAAAGCGAGCAAGTACTGACTGACAAGCTCAGAAAATTAACTGAGCATTGTACCACTCAAAGGATGATCAGCGATGTCCCCTTAGGGGCGTTTTTAAGTGGCGGCGTCGACTCCAGTGGCGTAGTGGCCATGATGGCGAATAACAGTAAAAACCCTGTAAAAACCTGTTCGATTGGCTTTGACGAAAAGAAATTTAACGAAACTGAGTTTGCCAAAGAAGTGGCTGAAAAATACCACACCGAGCATCATGAATTTACGGTACATCAAAATGTCGCAGATAACCTTGAGAAAATTGTCAGTTATTTCGACGAACCCTTTGCCGATCCTTCTTTAGTGCCAACGTTTTTTGTGTCTGAACTTGCTCGCCAAGAAGTCACCGTGGCGATTGCCGGAGATGGAGGCGATGAAGTATTTGCCGGTTACGAAAAATACACCATCGATGCCCAAGAAAATGCTCTACGCCAATGGTTCCCTGACGTCTTGCGCCATAAGATTTTCCCCTCTTTGGCTAACCTAATGGCGAAGAGCAACGCCACCGTCATGCGCAAAGGCAAGTCATTATTAACCAGTTTAAGTCAGTCCCCTGCTATGGGTTTTTACACCACTAACGCACAACTTGATGACCGTGATTGGGCTAAACTGGCCAAAGCTGAATTCAAAGCAGCGCTGGGCGACTATCATCCTTGCCAAATAACTATCGATGCCTACAACCGAGCAGATGGCCCAGACCATCTCGCAAAAATATTGTATACCGATATGAAAACGTATTTGCCTGGCGGAATACTAGTCAAAGTAGATCGAATGAGCATGGCTAACTCATTGGAAGTTAGAGCCCCGCTACTCGATAAAGAAGTAGTTGAATTCGCTGCGACTCTGCCTTCCTCGCTAAAATTCAAACAAGGGGAAAAGAAACACATCCTCAAAGAGGCATTTAAACCCTTGCTGCCCTATGGCATTTTATACCGTAAAAAAATGGGGTTTTCTGTGCCGTTGGCCAGTTGGTTACGCAGTGAAATTAAAGAACTCGCGGCACAACACATTCTGGTGGATAACGGTGGATTAAAAACCTATTTCAACATGGACTACGTAGAAAAATTGTGGCAACAGCATCAAAGTGAAAAGGCCGACCACAGTGCCCTATTGTGGAGCATGTTGATGTTTCAGCTTTGGTGGAAACGCTATGCAGTATAAGCACTTAGTTGAGTCACAAGCTTGGTCGGTCAGTTTGAGTGGGCAGCGATGCCAGCCTTAAAAATTCTACACATTACCTACGACATGCGCATTGGTGGTACCGAAATGGTGATTAAAAATATCATCGAAGGTGCTGACAAACAGCGATTTGTCATGTCGATTTTTTGTATTGAAGAAACCATTGGCCCTTGGGGTGTGGAGTTACATGAGGCTGGTGTGAACGTGACTAGCACTCAGCGACAAAGTGGCTTTGATGTCGGTCTGATTAGCAAGATACGTAAACATATAAAGCAACAACATATCGATATTGTGCAGTGCCATCAATACACGCCGTGGGTCTATGGTGTGCTGGCGGCGCTTGGCACAAATGCAAAGGTTATTTTTACCGAGCATGGTCGCTTTTATCCAGATTTCAGTACCTGGAAACGCAAGCTGATTAATCCCCTATTAGGCGTTATGACCCATAGCATCACCGCCATATCGGCGGCCACTAAACAAGCCCTCGCAGACTTTGAAAACTTACCCTTAAAACGCATTCAAGTGATTTATAACGGCATTGCAGAGCTAGTGGTTGACCCTAGCAAAACCAATACACTGCGTGCTGACTTAGGGATAGACCAAGCATGCCTTTGTTTTGGTACCGTTGCGCGCCTTGATCCCATCAAAAATCACAAGATGATGCTGCATGCCTTCAAGCAAGTTGTTGACCGTGGTTTGCCATGTAAATTACTGATTGTGGGCGATGGTGACGAGCGTCAGGCGATTGAACAACAAATCACCGACCTAAAACTCAGTGACCATGTGATCATGACAGGCTATGAAAGTAAGCCGCAGCATCATCTTGATTTGATGGATGTATACTTACTTTCTTCTTTTAGTGAAGGCACGTCCATGACATTGCTGGAAGCAATGTCATTGGCAAAACCTTGTGTGGTCACTCATGCCGGGGGAAACCCTGAAATTGTGGAAGACAATATTAATGGTTTGGTTACACCTAATGACGATGCTAAGGCCTTCGCCAACGCCATGTTAGATCTGAGCGATAAAGCGTTGATCAAGACAATGGGTAATGCCGCCAGACAACGATTCAACGAACACTTCAGTCTGCACCATATGATCGAGGCTTACCAAGCGCTTTACTTAAATTTGGCCGCTACTCGGCGACCATAATTAATAAAGACCTTCTCTACTTGGTTAAATGACAACAGGGCGACAAAATAGGTCAGCACTGTGCTGGCCAACAATACCACAGCAAAACGCAGCCAAGCATGTTGGATATCGAACTGGATAAGGGCACATACTGCCACTGCAATCAATAGATTATGGTAAAGGTATACGCTGTAGGAAATCTCACCATAACGCATTAAGCCTCGTTTTAGCGCGGCAGGTAATTGAATATTGGCACTCAACACGATCAATACGCTTGCTGCTGCCAATACGCCTAAACAAATCCAAACGTTGGATATCACCGGTAAATCCGGCAGGCTTATCCAAGCATTGGAAATAGCCGCACTGAGTACCACACCAAAGACCAATAACCATGCGCCAAGCCAGGCAGGCAATTTATGTCGCAACCAATTGTGTTGCTGCAAATAGCCAATGGCCACACCAAAACAAAAGGTGAAACCCAGCATGAACACCTTACTGTCATGAAAGGGATGTACGTCCCAGCGAAATATTGCATAAAGTATTGCCGCTGCCATGACAGGGCCAAAAGCGCCGATATAGCGTGAACTCAAAGCCAGTAAGGGAAATATCAAATAGTATTGAAATTCAACCGGTAAACTCCAATAGGCATTGTTAATCAGACTATTAGGGCCAGTAATATTAAAAGTCAAACTCACGTAACTCAGCAGTGTTTCCATACTGAGCGGCGCAAAAAATTGTTTTTCAATCCACAAGCCTTGTGGTTCAACATACCAATGCATAAACAGCGGGGCAAACGCGACGTAAACCACCAGTGACACTACATACGCTGGCCAAATGCGAAAAAAGCGCTTCAGGTAAAAACCACTTAAACCCAACTTTTTATGATCTTTCACGTTGCTGATGTAGAGCGTTGTGCCACTTAAGGTAAAAAATAACAGAACACCGAAGGTACCTAAATCAAGTATCGACAATACATTGAATGCCAATACACTGTCCTGACCGGTGTAGCTCACTTCAGTGGCTCGCAGCGTATGCGAAATAATGACAAAAAAAGCGGCTAGGCCACGCAGCCATGTCAGTGCTTCCAAATGAGCGCCATGATTAATGGTTGTTTGATTCATTCTGCTGCTCGCTTGTAAACAGGGTTTGCTTAAGCTTGGTGATCATTAATTCATATCCTGTTGGATTAAGATGTAAACCATCGATTAAAAAAGGATTGCTTGGCGTCTTGGTGTCTGCTTCCACAAAATCAGCATAATAATCAACAAAATATACATTTGCATATTGTGCGCTTAACGTTTGCAACGCTGCATTTTGCTTTTTAATCCGAGCGTCGAACGTGGAAAAATGTTTGGATGTCATAGCTAAAGGCAGGATCGCTCCAATATAAATTGCTGTTGTACTGGGCACCATTGCAATGAGGCTTGCCATGTTGTTCACCAAATTCTCATCTTGTGATTGAAATAAATCATTGATACCCACTGCCACGAAGATAAGCTTGGCGTTTTGCAGGGATTGATAATTCGGCCACCTCTCAAGCAGTGTAGTGCTTGTATCACCACCAATACCAAGGTTGATGGCATGGCGGCCTAAACGCGAAACAGCCAGACCTTGCACCTGGCTATCGCCAATGAAAACCAAGGCTTGATCTAGCATATTGGCATCCTGTCGCAGGGTAAATGCCAGCATAGATTGATAAAAATACGCGCGTTTTTGTGCAGCAATATTTTGCTCACTCCACTGCTTGGTTAGCCACGCAGTCAAGACTACTGCACCAGCAAGCAGTGCCACAAGCATAGATACTTTAGCCATACTCAAGCCATGGTTTTGCTTGCGGTCTGTCATAGTGTAATCTGCTCGCCCATTCACCCTCGACTCATTCTCTGCGAATACTGGTTTCTAACATCGGCAGTGTAGCGGAAATGACTTAAAAAACATACGCTTGACTATCTATTGTGCGACATTTTTAACAGTACGAATTTGATAAAAATATTCTTTAACTAAGTGTTTACATGTACACTGTTAACACGTCAACGTGACTTAGTTTTGAAGAGTATGAAAGCGCCGATTTTTATCATGGGCACACAACGTGCAGGCACCACCTTATTAACGCGAATCATGTCAGCTCACCCACAAATGTTTGTGCAAAACGAGCTAGATCTGCCTGAAATTTTTGGTCACCAACGCTCGAAGGCAGAGTTGATCAGTGCCATGGAAAAACGCATCTTCATCGAAGAAGGTTTGGTACTCAAAGATATCTTAGCGAGTCAACCCGACATGCTATGGGGCTTAAAAGACCCGCAACTGACAGAATACATTGATGAACTTCGCGCGTTTCTCCCTGATACAAAATTCATTATTATCGTGCGCGATGGTCGCGGTGTAACCAATTCTTATATCGAAAACAAATGGGGCTTAGGCACCAACGTATACACGGGGGCGCAGCGCTGGCAGCGTGAAGTAAATCAGCAAAGAGCCTTCATGCAGGAAGCCCCTGAACAATTTTTATACATCCGCTACGAGGACTTGGTGGACGACCTAGAGTCAACAATCAAACAAGTTTGCAGTCATATTGGCCTGCCCTTCCATGAAGACTTGTTAAATTACGACCAAAAACAAAGCTACTACCAGAAAAAACGTGAGAATATTCATACCGACAAAAAACCCCAGAAGTCACTGGCTGAAAAATGGCGAAAACAGCTCACACCAAGACAAATAAGTGTCATTGAGCATGTGGCAGGTGACACCTTACGCGCCAATAATTACCCTATTGTCGGCGAAGCCATAACCCTTAATAAGTGGCAAGTTGCCTACTATCAGTTACATCAAAAAATTGTCGGTGAATTCCAAATTCAATATCGTTGGCGAAAAGCTAAAATTAACGCCTATTTTGAACAACGTGAGCGAATTAAGAAAAGTGCGTAAATTTAGTGCCCTGAGGTTAATAAAATAAGCGTGTTTATCATCCTATGCTGAACCTCATACTCTTTTACGTCTCCTACCTTGGTGGCATATTTGCGAGTTTGCTGCTCAGTCCTATCTTTGCTTTTGTCTTATATGAAGCAGTCTACTTTTTTAACCCGCAACGGCGTTGGTGGGGTTATATGGTGCCGAACCTCAGCTATTCGTTTTACGTAGTGTTGCTGATGCTAGGGTTAATGGTACTAAATTGGAAAAAGACCTCACACAATAAACCCTTCTCAGTACCAATATTTCGCTGGATGTATGTGGTTGTCGGGCTGTATGGATTTGCCTATGTTTATGCGGTTTTTCCTGATGCTCACGCGGAATATTTTGGTTACTTTCTGAATACCATTGTTATCGTCACCATTGCCTTTAAGTTATGTGACTCGGATAAACAACTTGATTACATCTTGCAAGGTTACATCTTTGGCTCTTGGTATATCGGTTTTGTGGCTTTTCAAACTGGACGTAACGCTGGGGGCGACCGAGTAGAAGGTATTGGCACAGTTGATTCACCCGATGCCAACGGTATCGCCGCAGTAATTGCGCCATCTTTGGTATTGTGCCTGTATTATTTTTGGACTCACCCCAAGTGGCTGAATAAAGGTTTGATGGTGGTCGCAGGGGCATTTATTGCCAACGGCCTAGTGTTGATAAATAGCCGAGGTGCTTTTTTAGCCGTTGGCGCAAGTATTGGTTTTTTCATGTTGCACATGTACTTTTCTTCGTTTCAACGCAAGATGCAAAAAGCCACCGCCGTTTTTATTACCCTGTTTGGCTTAGTTGGTGTGGCCAGCATTGTTGACCAATCGACAATCCAACGTTTTTTGAGTATTGCTGATACTGAGGTGAGAACTGACCGCGAGACAGGTGCCACTCGCACCATTTTCTGGAAGGCTGCAGTAACCATGTCCAAAGACCATCCCCTTGGCTCAGGGTTTAAAGGTTTCAACTACTATGCCCCATTCTACATTCCAGAGGATGTTGATACCGGCGGGAGTCGTAGTCGAGCCGTGCATTCGTCTTGGTTTGAGACCCTCACTGAAATTGGCTATCCTGGGCTGTTTGCCTTTTTAATGATGATGTATGCGACACATCGCTGTCTCACACAAGCCAAAATTAAACTGCGAGAGAACAATCAAGTTGATCAATATTTTAAGGTGCTTGCTATTCAGGGGGCATTTTTGGCTTTTGTTGTGGCGATGACGTTTATCAACCGAATGCGCGCTGAAATATTATATTGGTGTTTGTTGTACGCGGCTGTGGCGTATAATATTTACGTGCTAAGGCCCGCTAAAGAAGCCTTAGATGCCAAAAGTGCATTAGCCGTTAATACCAAAACCAAAACTCGAATTGCCCTATGAAGATCAAACAAACTCTCACCAAAGTCAGTGCCCTAGTATGTATTGGTGTTGGTATCACGCTGACCGCGATTAATTTGTATGGTTTGAGCCAAGATATTAGGCCACAGGGATTGTTCGAAGAAGATCTGCGGTTTGAAAATGATATTTCCCTCGATTATCAACAAACCATGCAGCAACTTGTTCGACTACCCGATGAAACAGACAGCGAATTTGCAGCCAGAGCCAGTTTTGTCATATCCCAAGGCCTCGCACATATCCACTGGGAAGATGAGGCAGACACCCGACGTTACAACCAATTGGTGCCCATTTGGGAAAACTATTTCCTCTATTTTATGGGCATTGCGTCCAATATTCCTGAGTATCAAAAATACCATTTTGCTGATTATGACCGCAGCATTAAGCGTGGTATTGGCATTTGTGGCGATGCATCCATGATCCTTTCTCAAGTCTTAGATAAGCAGGGCATTCCCAATCAGTTGCTCAGTTTCCCTGGACACGTTGTATTGGCCGCAAAAGTTGCTGATAAGGAGTTTGTATTCGACCCTGATTTTGGTGTGTCGCTGCCCTTCTCACCTGATGAAATTGCGCAAGCGCCCTCTTTAGTGAACAACTATTATCGTGACGCTGGCTATACCACCAACGATTTAATAGGTTTAAATCGTATTTATCACAATAACTATGAACGGTGGAACGGAGTAAAACACTTCATCACCAAAAAATACTACTTCGAAAAAGTCTCGTATTGGCTCAAATGGCCCTTACCCTTGGCAATGCTGGTGTTTGGTGGCTGGCTATATACACGTCAGCGCCAATCAGTTTAGGCCTAATTGCCCCAATCTTGCGCTTAACTCTTTAGTGATAAGCTCTAAGCTCAAGTCTTCCCTGTTGTTGCTCAGTTCTGCTTGTCCGCCGTCACGGGCAGCAATTGTTTTATTGGTGTGATTGTTGCTGATTTTGACATTTTTTGTTGAGGGGTAACGGTATTCAATTGCTCTTGGATAAGGGTTAGCCAAGTAGACCATGTTGTTGTCGATAATTGTGCCTGGACTGTCTTCGATGATAATCCCCGTGTCTGCGCTTTTATCACCATTATCACTATGATAAATAAGATTATTGCGGATCACCCCAGCTAAATTGCTGTAACGAATATTAGGGTGTCGTGTTTTGTTGACTAGGCCAAAACCAATCCCACGATCAGAATCAACGATAATATTACCCTCTACCACATTATTCGAGGTGTTATTCCAAATATGGATGGCGTGTTCCGCTATACGGGCAGAAGGACTGGCAATATCTTTGAACAAATTGAAACGTATGTGCCAGTTGCGAATGCCATGCGCATCTAAACCACCAATGTAAAAATTAGGTCCAATGCCAGCGCTGTATTCAAAGCGGCAATATTCAATCAGTCCCGCATCGGAAAAAACATTTGGTGTATTTTTTTCATAACTGACTTTGATTAACTGCTCATAGGCATCGCGCAAAATACAATTGCGCAATATTGGTAAGTCAGCATTTTTTTCGGCGGCTATTTGAATCAGATGATTGCCAGCCTGCTGCAAGGTGATGCCTTCTAAAACAAAACCAGAGGCATTAATTCTGAAAATATTCTCGACTCGACTGGCTTTTCGCATACCCGAGCCATTAATGATGACTTTATTGGGATCGTTAGACGCCGATACGATCATCACATTCGGCACCTTAATAGTGAGTCCCCACTTAATTTGATAACTGCCATCATTTAATACGATCGCCCCATTGCCACCAGCCTCAGCAATCTTTGCATAGGCCTTTAACAAGGCCTCGGAATTATTAACTTGATGAATGGTATAAGCAGCAGGAATCGGAACCCGAGCGTTACGAGGAATGTCCATGTGGGGATTAACGGGAATGTCAGTGTCATCAAAAGGCACAACATCGGGTAAGGCGGGGCCTGCAAGCGCCTGGTACACACGGGTGTTTTTTACCATTTCTGCAGCATCGGCGAGGGCTGGAGGCGTCGTTGTCACCGGCTGTGGCATAGACGACAAACCTGTCATGCCTGCGCTATTCGCCACGAAGTACAGCAGGGGCACCATGCCCAAGGTAAACCCCAACCCCCATAATGCCCCGTGTATGATCGTTTTTAATGACCAAAACAGCGGTCGCCATAGCCATTTCATGGTGCTAAGCCTGGTGCACAGGTTGTGTTCTACGAGGCATTTTGGCCCTTGGAGCAATGGCTACAAATAATAGCGTGTAGAATAACCAACTGACGCGAGGTGAATCCAAGGGATCGCCAAACATGCCAAAAGATAAATAACCCGCTAACATGGCTGCCACACAAATGGTCAATTGGGGCGCGGTATTATCCTGTTTAACGATTCTTTTACCCACCACGAGTAACATCAGGAAAAAGAGCAATGATCCAAGCACGCCGAGCTGGTAGAAAACCGATAAATAGATGTTTTTAATGTGCCATTGTAAATGCTTAAAATCATGATAGAAAAACCAATGATCAAAACCCCGTTCAAATCCGGTGTTTTTCATGTACTCCAAACCAAGTTCATCCCGCAGACCCACGTCATTGATATCTACTACATCGCCCCCCGTATTGTAGCGTATTGTCAGAGTCAGAGGGTGAGCTAAGGGACTGGAGGCTTGAATAAAATCGTGTAATGGGTAAGAAACGCTATAGTCCTGCCAGACTGATGAAGCGTCGATATTCACCCAGGCGTTTTTACATGGCGTTTCCCAGCGATCGAATACAATAAGGTTTCGTCGACAAACCGATACATTTACTCTGACTTTTTTCTCAGCCTTGGCTTGCATATGCAGGATGTAAGTTCGCGCGGAGTTGAGCTGAATACGTTGACCAATAATCAGATCACGTCCTGAGCCAATAGTTAAGAAGCTGCTGTCAGCTCCTTGTTTGATGGCAAAACTACCGATGCCCAATTGTATGTCTGGATGACGGATTAAATTATTTTTTGGGAAACTTCCCCAGCCATTGCCCAACAATAGTTGTGTTGTGTCCCAGTCTGACGAGTCAAACACCCCCTGCCAATGATCCAAACGGATTTGCCAGTCACTGCTCACTGTTTCTAAGCGATTTTGGATGCGATAACCACCGAGTACAACTGACGAAATCGCTGTGACAATTAATAGGCCAGTGACTGCGTAGAGTTGCACGGGATAATGTTTGACGGGTTGATAAACAAAGCGATAGGTGGCAATGCCTGCAATCAGCGCGGAAAGCCCTATCACCGCCACCAAACTTGCCGTGGAGTGGTCAACCCATTGGCTATCCAAATAACCATCAGTGGCAATGTAAACACACAAGGCCATCGATAAAGCGGCCCCAAACCAAATCGCCTTTGCGAGTTTTTGCCGATAAAAACTGAACAATAACATTGAAAACATAACAAAACTGCTTGCTACGACAGCATTAAAACCGGCAAAACGATACAAAACCACCGTTAAGCCAGCAATGAAGATATACAGTAGAATATCGGTATAGCTGAGACTTACAGCCCTCGCGCCGTCACGCCGTGCCTGTCGCCAATAAAGCCAAGCACAAACCACGAGACTGATACCACTGGCAAAATACGTAGCGCGAGTAAAACCAACCAAGACGGCGTATAACACTAAAGCAACAGCCAATAAGGCCAAGAGCTTAGGGATACTGCGTATAAAAATGAAAAAGCCCATTAAATTAAGCGGCAACAGCAACAAGTACCAGCCGTCAATACTTTCTCCACCAGTGTGCATATCTGCCAATATGCCCGTGGTACGATAACTGGTGGCGAAGTCGAGAAATGAATTAACAACCTTGTAAAAACCCGCGCCACTGAAGAGCAGGTTAAGGGTATTCCTTTCCCACAGTACAATCACAAACAATAACAGACTAGCTATCCAAGCACCGATACTTAGGGTTTTTAATACCGCTTGGCTGTCCCTCTGCAATTCAAGGTTAAGAAATACCGCCAATAACAACGCTAACAGAATACCTTTGCCCACATACACACCAAAGGAGGCACTAAAATAGGGGTTACCCAAGCTAACACCGAGGGTTTCTTGCCATGACATAGCAACAAACGATAGGCAGGTTAAGGCACAAAACAACAGCGCCAGCCATGATGGTCGATTTATCTTGTCAGTCTGATACGCATAGTGCCCCAGCCAACCCAAGACACTGGTGAAGATGAAAAAATCAAATTCATTAAATAGAAAGCGTCCCGACCAAGGCGCAAGGTTTAGGCTCACACACAGCGCCGGCATCACCAGCAACCACAACAGCGGAAAACGCAGTAATACTAAAAAATATATAATCAATCCAGCGGTCAGCAAAACTGGGCTTACCGGAAAGAGCCAAGCTTGATATGCAAGGCAAGCCATGCCAATGAGACAAAAAATCGACAGGGATGACAAACGGAATAAGTGAATAGGCTTTGTTGTCGCGATGCTAGCAGACATGCTAACTCCCTCTGTTAGTTTTTAATTTACACTTTTTAGGATTAATTTAGCCGATTACGATGCACCAAGCGCAAGCACAATAGCATTTTTTAAAACAGTATGGCTAGGCTGCAATGCAGGGCACGGGTTTCTAATTTTGCAAGCTCAAGCATCTCAGCTGTCGTTGCAAAGGCAGTCATATAATGTTTTGATTGCTAGGCTTTTTTCGCCAAAAGCGCTACTCTTAGGCACGTTTTTTTGGGGTAGGCAAACGCTTCGAAACAACGTGGCTCGTTGGCAAGTACTGATGGAGCCTCGTCGTGTTTGTGGCACAGTTTAATTGAAAGAATACGGATCTTATGACTCATCGAATAGCTTCAATGGATTTCTTGCGCGCAATCGCCATTTTGTCAGTGATGTTGGCTCATACGGTTTTATCTTATGGCGCCCCAGAAAGTCTCTCTATGTTGCAATTTGGTGGCACCGGAGTTGATCTCTTTTTTGTTTTGTCTGGATGGCTATTAGGCGGGCAACTATTCAAAGAGCTTAATCGCAGCCAAAGCATAGACGTCAAAAGATTTTGGATCAGGCGTTGGATGCGCACACTACCTGCTTATTACGCCGTGCTTTGCCTAACTATCGTGCAGTTGTACTTAACTAAAAACAATTTTAGCTTCCCCTTTGCCTATCTGTTCTTCCTGCAAAATTATGATGCTCCTTTGCATTTTTTCAGTATCAGCTGGTCGCTGTGTGTCGAAGAACAATTTTATTTATGTGTCGCCCCTTTACTCTTATTCTCTAGAAAATTAGGCAAACACCCCACCACTTTGCTGCTGGTATTACTTTTAATTATGCCAGAAGTCTTTCGGCAACTAGAATGGTATGGACATAAAAACGAAACACACGTGCGCCTTGATGGTTGTGTAATGGGTGTGATGTTAGCCAATCTAAAATACAACTATGTACGCGGCTGGCAGTGGCTGACCAAGCACATCACACCGATATTTGTGTTCAGTGTCTTTTATTATTTGTTTACGTATTACGCTAAAACCAATAGTGCATTGACATTCCTCATTCCCGGCAAATTCATACTGGCCTGTATGTTTGGTATTTGGGTGGTGTTTGCTAACGCGGATCACCCTGCGCTCAAATACTCTAAAGTGTGGGGGCAAACTATATCGCCACGCGGGCGTATTCGTTATATTTATTACATCCAGAAGCCTTGGCCGCGATGCGTAAATTTTTATCAGACATCCATTTTATCGGGTATTTCTGTGGCTGTTTACTACTCTCTATGCTGCTCGCTGAATGTTTGTATCGGATTATTGAAAAGCCCTTTATGGATATGCGCGAGAAAGTCAGTGCAGCGAAAAGTTCTGAGGTTTTGGTTTAGTTTCGACATCAAGCCATCGAGTTTAGACATAAGTGAAGAATAATATGCAACTAGGTATCGTCCTGCCTCTCAAATCGAAACAGATATCCAAAAGCTGGGATACCACGTGTGCCGCTTTAAAGCGGACCTTGGATTCATTATTACAGCAGAGTAATCAGCAATTCCGCATTGCCATTGGCGGCCACGAAAAACCTGAATTTTTATCGTCAGCACCCTACCAACATATTGTGTTTGTTACCGTGCCTATTGCGCCGCCAGACCGATCTCATCCAGAGTTCAGTCACAAACATCTTATTCGGGATAAAAATTTTAAAATTGCCTTTGCTATCGACGCCTTGAAAAAGACCGGAGACATAGACTACTGGTATCAACTTGATGCTGATGACGTTTTGCACATTGATTTTGTTAATAAAATTCAAGTGGTTGACGGACATGCCGGTGCCGTTATTGAGGGTGGCTTTATCTTTTACCCTCACCAGAAACGCGCAATCGGCACGCAACAGATGTCACAATATTGTGGCTCGACTTCAATTATTGCTGATCAATACATGACACTGCCTGCTATGCTTGACGACACAACATTGACGCAAATTCCTTGGGCACGGTATCCGCACATGGCCATGGCAAATTTTTTTAAAGATGAATTAAACACCACTTATTTGACGTTAAAGGAACCTTTGATTGGCTATATGCTCGCCACGGGTGACAATATCAGTGACAAGTGGCGAGACAGCCCGCTGAAAGTTTTAAAAGCAGCATTGCGACCCTACTTGAAAGGTAAGATAATTTCCAAACAAATGTATCAAGAATTTGGAATACGCTAGACCCACAGAAATCGTTGCCGCCAACACGTCATCGGCGGCAAGTTCTTGTTCAGGTTGGTTTGAGTCAGCAATAAACAGTATGGAAAAACAAAACGCATGACAATGTGGGCAATTCCCCGACACGGCGCCTATACCGACCCTCTGTATCAGGGCATGGAAGCAAAAGGAGTCTCAGTTAAGAGTGGTCAATTCTCTTTTGCTTGGGTCAAAAACAAAGTGCTACGTGGCGACATTGTGCATATTCATTGGCCCTCATACGGCTATCCAGATAAAGGATCGACGTGGTATATTGCTGTTGGTTTTTTTAAATTTTGTTTATTGCTTAGCTTCATCAAGTTAAAAGGCGCGCGCCTGTGGTGGACTGCGCATAACTTGTTGCCACATGAACCTTGTCGTTTTCCTTTTGTTGATAAGCTTGGACGGCATGTAGTGATTTTTTTCAGTGAAAAAATATTTGTGCACGGTGAAGAAGCCAAAGCCGTGTTAAGTCAGAATTTTCATCGCGTCATTGGTAAAACCACTAGCCTGCCACATGGCCATTGGATCGGGTACTACGGTGACCTGGTAGACAAACAACAGGCGAAACTTGCATTAGGTATCGCCGCGTACAAACATGTATTTTTATTGTTTGGTCAATTAAAACCCTACAAAAACGTAGAAGGTTTGATTCGTGCTTTTGCTTTGTTGCAACGCGAGGACAGCTTATTGCTGATCGCTGGGCGGTTTACCGATCCTGATTATCAACAAGGCATTGTTGAACTGACATCCACACAGCCGCATATACGCTTAGACGCGGGTTTTATTGATGATGATAAAGTGCCCTACTATTTCGCCAGCGCTGATGCGATGTGCATGCCGTACACGGAAATTCTCACCTCTGGTACAGCCATGTTGTCCATGAGTTATGGCCGGCCGATTATCTCCATTAACAAAGGTTATTTGCGGGATGTCATCATACCGGACACGGGTATGTTGCTCGAATCCATTGCCCCCGAGCAACTTGCCGATGCGATGCAAAAAACCGTTGGCCTTGCATGGAACGAACAAAAGATCGTCGAACATGTCAGACAGTTTACCTTTGCTGATGCTGCTCAAACATTGCTGAATGCCCATAATGAACACGGTCAAGGGATTTAATGAGTAACATCCGCAAAGCCTTGGGGTTTTCGTTAGTTTCAAAGTATCTAAATCAAGCTGTCACAATGCTTTCCATTGTGTTTGTGGCGCGCATGTTAACCCCTGCAGAACTGGGCATTTTTTCCATTGCTAGTGCCATAGCTCTGATTATCGCTGAATTTAAAAGCTTTGGAGTGGGCGCTTATTTAATTCGCTCTGATCATCTTGATGAGAGTCTGGTGGCTCGAGCGTTGGGCTTGAATGGTTTAATTTCTTGGTCAGCCGGCTTGGCGGTATTTTTTGGTGCATGGGCCATCGAAAGTTTCTATCAAAAGCCAGATATTGCCATTTTATTGCAAATCCTCTCCATCAGTTTCTTTTTGAACCCTCATGCTGGCACGGCTCGCTCCCTGATGGAGCGTAATTTCATGTTCGACCGTTTATTGATCGTGGATACAGTGACCAATTTAGTGCGCTTTGGGCTGACCATTGGCCTTATCTTTGCCGATTTAAGCTATTTCGCTCTCGCCATTGCGACCTCGGCCGGTTATGTCTGTGAAATACTTTTACTGTTGTATTTTAAACCGCCTTTTTTTGTATTTATGCCACATTTCAGGCAACTTTCAGGGCTCGCCAAATTTGGTGTATTTGTGACCGTTGCCCAATTTTTCCGCACCTTAAACAACAATGTGCCCGAGTTGATCATTGGTAAGTTGGGCAGCTCGGCCCAGGTTGCTTATTTTTCTCGCGCACTGGGTTTATTGAGTTTTTTAAACATGACCATCACCAGTGGGATTCGCCCAGTCATCATCCCGTATTTAGCCAGTAAAAAACGTGAAGGTCAGAGCCCAGGCACCGCATACCTGCACGCCTCGCAACTAATCGCCTGTATCGTTATTCCCATTATTGCTGTTTTCAGTTATGCCAGTACAAGTGTGATTATTTTTATGTTTGGTGATCAGTGGCAGGCCAGTACCAGCATATTAAGTATCCTCGCTTGCGCTTATGGCCTGCGTATTGTTCACACACTAAGTCCACAATTACTTGTTACCAGCGGCCTTGAAAAACACTTATTAGTCAAGGATTCTTGCATTTTGCTGCTGACTATTGGCCTTGCAACGTTTGCCTACCCTTATGGTTTGGATATGGTGGCTTGGTCGGTAGTGTGCTCAGCCACCACCAATATCATTGTACTGACAATTATGTTGCACATTTTTCTCGATATTCCCGTGTTAGCTCAGTTGAAAAATCAAGTGCCCAACGCCCTACTTACTGGCGTTGTTTTATGTGCTACTTTTTTGCTTGACCATTTTGTCATGCGTTTAAATGCCAGCCAGCCCTTTGTAGAGGTGTTGGTATTGGGTATGTATTGTGCCGTGGTTTGGTTTGCCACTATTTTTGTCATCAGGCACCCTTTGCGCCTGGAAATTTCTGGTTTAGCCAACAATTTAATGAAACGATTTAACAGGTAGCTAACATTGAATATTCTTGTTTTGGCACATCGCATACCATTTCCTCCAAACAAGGGGGAGAAGATCCGCACCTTCCACCAGATAAAATATTTGCACGAGTTAGGCCACCAAATAACGGTAGTCTGCCCCTTTGATGATGTAAAAGACCCAGAGTACGCCAAAGCCCTACAGAGTCGTTATTGTCAGCAAGCGCATGGAGAAAAGTTAGGTTCCAAGTATCCGCGCTTATTAAGCGGCCTATTGCGTGGGCAAGCACTGAGTGTGGCTAATTTTTATCAAGCTACATTGCAAACTAAAGTCGACGCGCTATTGCAACAAAACCCAGATGCCGTGTTGTGCACGGCATCGAGCATGGCAGCCTATATTTTTAACTCGTCCGTTTATGCAAGCCTAAAAAAGCCGCCACGTTTATACATGGACTTTATGGACTTAGACTCAGACAAATGGCGGCAGTACGCGGCTAAGGCATCGGGTCTTAAACGTTGGATTTTTAGCCGTGAAGCTCGACTAGTTGGCAACTTTGAAAAACGTATTGCTGAACAGTTTTCAGCTTGCTTCTTTATTACAGAAACCGAGTGCCAAATGTTCAGGCAACAAAACGGCGATATCGGGCAGATTTATGCGGTGGAGAATGGTTTGGACACCGATGCGTTTCATCCACCGTTGCAGGCATCGAATCATGACAAACCCGTATTTTTATTCACAGGTGTGATGGATTATGCCCCGAATATCGATGCGGCTCTGTGGTTTGTTGACAATGTTTGGCAAAGCATCCGATCGCGGTGGCCAAATGCTGAATTCATTATTGCAGGTATGAACCCTTCAGCAAAAATCCAATCATTCCATCAAAAAGATGGCGTTCTAGTCACTGGCTTCGTCGACGATATACTGCCGTATTATCATCAGGCGACTATTTTTGTCGCGCCGTTTCGCATCGCTCGTGGTGTGCAGAATAAAATTTTGCAAGCGTTTGCCTGTGGCCTGCCGGTGGTCACAACGCCCATGGGGGCAGAGGGTATAAAATGTGCTGACGGATTCAGTATTTTAATTGCTGAATCGCCTCAACAGTTTTTTGCGCAGATTGAAAGGCTGATAGTCGATGCCGAACACCATCGTAAGATTACCGAGCAAGCCTTGCACGTCATCGACTCTCAGTACAAGTGGGAAGCACTGCTGGATCCCATGGTGAACGTCTTGCAAGGCTGCCATCCAACAAGTAAACAATCCTGATAACGAGAGCATCATGTTAAAACGTTGTGTGTTTCTGATATTTGTTATTTTGGTCTTGCCGCTGTTTTGTGGCTTTTGGATCCTCAGTAAACTCGGGCGGAGCAATCAGGTTTTTGCTGCGTTTAGTCAGTTTTTAAGCTTATTTCCAGGCATAGTAGGCAGTTACCTTAGAGCCGCCTTTTATCGTTTAGCCATGGATCATTGTGATCAAGATTTGATTATCGGATTCGGTACCTTGTTTTCACAGAGCAATACTGAACTGTACAGCGGAGTATATATTGGACCGCAGTGCAATATTGGCGCGTGTAAGCTGGAACAGGACTGTCTGTTAGGCAGTGGGGTGCATATTATGAGTGGCAAAGGCCAACACAATTTTGAAGACCTCAACACCCCTTTGCGCATGCAAGGTGGCAGCTACAATCAAATCGTAGTCGGTCAAGACAGTTGGATTGGCAACGGCGCGTTAGTCATGGCAAACATCGGCAAGAAGTGCATTATTGGTGCAGGCTCCGTTGTGATAAGTGATATTCCAGACTTTGCCATTGCCGCTGGCAACCCCGCAAAAATCATTAAATATCGTCAATAAACATCGCCTTTTTTCTGGCAGGCCAACAATTCATCAAATGGTAACTAGGACATTCACCGCTTACCTGTGTATTATTTAACCATCTTTTTTAATGCTGACTAAATATTGATTTTCTTTCAGCAAAAGGCTTGCGAAATCATGTTTCACTTTTTTACCTCTCTACTGCTGTGTTTTGTTGTTGTTTTTACCCCCGTTGTTGCCAGCAAAACCGCACCCGTAAATTACGACATTGTTTATGTCAGGCAGCCTCGTGCTGGTGATGATCAACACATCAAATGGCCCGAAGCGTTTCGACCAGCACAGATACAAGCTGGGGCTGATTTAATCCTGTTACATCCAGACGGTAGTGAGGAGGTCTTAGTTGATGCTAAACACGGAGCCGTCACCGACCCCTTTATCTCTTTTGACGCCAAATGGGTGTATTACAGCTACTTCCCCGACTTGAGGCAAAAATCGTTAAATCGTCAGCGTTTCTATTTGCCTGAACTTGGGGCTGATATCTATAAAATTAACTTAAAAACACGCAAAAAACAGCGACTGACTCGTCAAGAGTTTACCCCCAATACCGGCAGTGGTGACTGGGATGAAAACGATCCTGTTGCCCCCAAAGGCAATAAAAACTACTTGGGATACGGTATTTTAAATCTATCACCGGCCCCTATTGCTGGGGGAAAAATAGTGTTTACCAGCAATCGAAATGGTTTTATTCCTCCCAAAAATTACACCTATCCCACCATGCAATTGTTTGTGATGGATGAAAACGGTGAGAACGTAAGCCCCATTGCACCGATGACACTGAGTTCAGTATTACACCCCGTTCCATTGAAAAACGGTACAATTATGTTTAGCAGTTACGAATCGCAAGGGCTCAGAGACGAACGCTTGTGGGGACTGTGGAGTATTTATCCGGATGGCCGCCATTGGAATCCAATTTTAAGCGCTTTCAACCACGCGTCGGTGTTTCACTTTTCAACCCAACTCAGCGATGAAACCATCGTTGTAGAAGATTACTACAACAAAAACAACTTTGGTTTCGGCACGCTGTATGGCATTCCTGCCTTGCACGGAAACAATTACCCCGCTTTTAACAGTGCTATACGCTCAGAAAACCCCAAGGTTGAACAAACCATTCACGGTGAATTATCTACCTTCAGTGCGGCGTTTTCCCCAAAAGGACTATACGCGCTAACACCCTCATCGACCGCCTCAGATCAGGCTGCCACACCTGGATTAGGGAAATATACACACCCCTCTGCGGCACCCAACAACGATCTGTTAGTGGTCTGGTCTGATGGCCCAGTCAATGCTTTAAAACGCCCTTGGCCCTTTCCTGCGGTGGATTCTGGCATTTATATGATTGACGGTGCTGATCCAGTCTATGATCCCCGCAAACTCATCTTAGTAAAAAATGACCCCAACTATAACGAAGCATGGCCAAGAGCAGTGGTGCCGTACTCGGCGATTTATGGCGTTGACGAACCACAAAAACTCGACTGGTTACCCGATGCCAAAAACGTTAATTTACCTGCTGGTACTGCTTACGGATTGATCGGTACAGCAAGCTTTTATAACCGTGAAACCGCCCCTGGGGTGTCAACGCCAGATATGTCTTCTGACAACGCGATGGACGTTTTTAATACCAGTGCAAACAATCAAAGTGCCAATTGGGTATTGCAAGGGGCCGATGCGGGGCTTTATGCAGATGATGATATCTGGGCAGTGCGTATTCTGGCTATGGAACCTTTCACTAACAAAGGTTATGGTCCAGGTTCACATTATTACCGCCCGATGTTTTTTTACAACCATGCCAATGAGCGCTTGCGAATTTTAGGTGAAATCCCCTTACGTAAATGGAATCAACAGGGGAAACCGATCCTTGATTATACGGGTAAGCCCGATACCAGCTTCTTAGCCAAAATCCCCGCCGATACCCCTTTTACCTTTCAAACCATTGACAAAAATGGCAGTGTGTTAAACATGGCGCAAACATGGCACCAAGTGAGACCAGGGGAAGTTCGCACCGATTGTGGTGGTTGTCACGCTCACAGTAAAACGCCTGTTGATTTCAGCCAAACCGCTGCTGCACAAGCAGATTACAAAGTATGGGATTTAGCCAACACTACACCCTTGATAAGTGCTGACAAAAACGGGCACCCCTCGGTGAAAACCAAGCCAAGCCCGTTAATCAACATAGAGTTCTACCAAGACATCAGACCCTTGTTGCAACAACATTGCAGTGCTTGTCACACCTCAGAAAATGCTGAAAAGAATGGGCACTTGGTATTAAACGATACGTCTTACACAACAAGTAGTGTGTTTCCCCAAGACTACATTAATCTTTGCCTCGATGAGAGCGCCAAAAACGGCATCACCCCTTTGATTAAAACCGAAGACTGGCGTCAAAATAATGCAAGCCGCTATGTTCGCAAATTCCAAAGTCGGCGTAGTTTGCTTGTATGGAAATTGTTTGGTAAACGCATGGATGGCTGGGCGAATCATGATTTTCCCACTGAGTCTGAACCGGGTGTGCGTGCATCTTTGCCGGAGGGAGCAAAAGTCAATGAAGCAGATCTGGATTATGTAGGCAGTATCATGCCCCCTATTGCAGCTGGAAAATTATCCATGGATGAAAAAATGACCTTTGTCAGATGGATAGACATCGGTTGTCCCATCGATACATCGAGCACCACAGAACAACAAGGCTTTGGATGGTTCTTGGATGAAACAAGGCCTACCTTGCATCTGAGCATCCCTGAAGCTGGCGCGAATACCAGTGCCCTGCAAACCATTCGTTTTTCAGTCGCTGACGCGTACACAGGCATAGATGACGAGAGCTTGATAGTGACAGCTGACTTTACTGTCAATGGGATTAAAGCGGGTAGGAATCTTGCCAATCAATTTAAGTTGGTGGATGAAGGCATCTATGAATTGCCCTTGCAACGAGCCATACAGCAACTCAACAAGGGTGAACTGTTTATTTCCATCGCTGATAAACAAGGCAATATTACGAAGCTGAAGCGAGTCTTTAGTATTAACAAGACCTTATATTAGGCGCTGAGCTTTGCAGGGAAAGAGAAAGCCACGGGTGTGGGAGACCGCCTGAAGTACCGCTGCCCCAGCGACTTCAGGCTGCTTATGCTTATTTTAAGCTTAGACTTAATCCCTCAATATTGTTTGCGATGAGTTTGCCGTAATACACACGTTCTTCTTCTTTGTTGTCCGCGGTTATGGGAACCGATAAGGCAATCAGTCCGCTACCACGATGATTGCCCAACATAATCCGATAGATCTCATACAATTTCGCCACACGCTCATCAAAAAATATTTTTTCATCGATGACATACCAATGCGTCAGCAATCTGGCGTCAGATGGACTGACCAACATTTGCATGGTCGCCCCTTGTGCATCCGAGTGAGTTAACTCAGTACTCGACTCTAAGGTCCAAGAACGTTGGTTGTACAGGCGATTCAGGGATGTAATTAGTTCGCCCTTACCCAGAGGATACCAAGCGATAAAAATAGAAAACGAGGTGTCGTTAAGCATTATGTGACCGAATTCTCGATCAGAGGCTTGTTTAAAACTAGGCTGCCAAACTTGGTCAGCGTCTTCACTGTACTTAAACTGCTCAACCAAGACCTGACGATTGATAGAGGTCGGGGTGTCTAAAGGGACTTTTGCCTGAGAGATAAGTTGAAACCACCCAAACGCCGCTAACATCATGACTAAGGTTAACGCCAATGTTGGGGCATGCACGGCCTTAATTTGATTGGCAGCAACACCAGACGTATCAGCAGCAGAGGTATCAACAGCTTTAGCAGGTATTTTTTCTCTGAATAATTCACCAATACCCAACAGACAAATAATCACAAAGAGGAAGAAAAACCAACCATAGATTAAATGGTCAGCCCCGACAGCATGCTCCATGTTGCTCAGATAACCAATCACAATGATACCAAAGACCCGCACAGCATTAGCCACGATTGGTACTAACGCTGAAATTGACATAAACGCGACACGGCGCAGACCCGATTGCATATTTAAGTAGGAGTACAATGAGCCAATAACGATGGATGCGATAAAAAAGCTAATGCCTGAACAGGCCTCTGCCACTAAAAAACGCCCTTGGGGAATTTCAATATATAAGCCGCTGCGATAAATCGGAATACTGGTCCATTTCAACATCATCACCGATAAATCGGCCGTGATTTCTTGGAGCATGGGTACTAACTCTTCACCAATCGGAATACAGAACAACATAAACAATAAAGGAAAGAGGATCTTTTTGCTTTCTCGGTGCCCGAGTACCGCCCAAATCAAACAAGGTAGAAAGGAGAACGTGGCAATGTGCATGAACAATTTCACATCACCTGCCAAACCAAAGGCATAAACCAATAACCAGCCAAGGCAACACAAATAAGCGAAATAAGCCGGCTGCAACGCTGAGAAATCCAATTCTTTACGTTTTAAATAAATGAGATAGAAGGCCCCAGGCAGCACAAACAGGCAATGGTTAAAAATATCGGATATCAGCCATATTTCCACGGCAGTATGAATACCCTGCCAAAATACCAGCAGCCAAAGGCTAAACAGTAGGGCAAAACTTAGAAATAAACTTCGTGATGTGCTCAATCCATATGCCATTGACGCAACTCCCCTGAACAGCTAATCAGTTGCTATCTATGTTGTAAACGTCTTTCATGGTTCCCCAAGAAAAATCCGTGAGTAAGCGGTCTAGCTTGCCGTAGGTTTTATCAAGATTAACATAATGACGGAAACGCGATTTTAACGGTGCATGGTTTAGGCGCGGCTGCTCACTGTCAATTTCCCAAGGGTGGAAATAAAACGAGTAGGGTTGTTGCTCAGTACGCAAGTATTTGCTGACAAGTTGTTTGGTCAGCGCATAGGGATAAAGTCTGAAATAACCACCACCACCGATGGGGGTTTGCTTACCTAAGACTTTTAAGGTGGGGATGGGGATTTCAATAATGCCTTCTTTGCGTTTGTAGGCAAAACGCGGCCAATCCGGGGTACCGTACAAATCATGTTTTACCGGATAGGTACTGGAACTGTAATTAAAACCAAGGTCAGCAAGTTCTTCGAAGGCCCATTCGTTGTTGTAACCAATGGAAAAACTGGGGGCTCGGTATCCGGTCAATTTAATACCAAGCAAATCTTCTAAATGGTTTTTTGAGCGCAGCACATCGGCTCTAAATACCTCTCGAGTTTGTTCAGTCGCACGACGATGAGCATAACCGTGGCTGGCGACCTCATGGCCTTGTGCATGAATTTCTTTAATCAGATCGGGATACCTTTCTGCCACCCAACCCAGTACAAAAAAAGTAGATTTGATGTTGTGTTTGGCAAACAACTCCAACAATCGACGAGTATTGACATCAACCCTTGGCTGATAGTCCTGCCATTGATCGGGCTTAATGATTGATTCAAAAGCTGACACGTGGAAGAAGTCTTCCACATCTACTGTCATTGCATTGAGTACCTTGTGGCGCATTCTTTACCTTCCTTTACCAAACAACACCACCTCAACCGTGCGGATTAAAATGAGGATATCGAGCATTAGGCTTTGATGTTTAACGTAGTAAAGATCAAATTTGAGTTTTTCCATGGAGTCTTCCACGCTCGCACCATAGGGGTAGTTCAACTGCGCCCATCCAGCTAAGCCTGGTTTAACGTTATGACGTTGATTGTAATAAGGAATTTCGCGAATCAGTTGTTCAACAAACTCTGGTCTTTCCGGGCGAGGGCCAATAAATGACATCTCACCGCGAAACACGTTAATGAGCTGCGGCAGTTCGTCAATTCGGTATTTACGAATGAAATGCCCTACCCGTGTTACTCGATTATCGTTAGTGGTTGCCCACTTTGCGCCATCTTTTTCGGCGTCAGGGCGCATGGATCGGAATTTGATAATTTTGAACAGTTTGCCGTTTAAACCAACCCGTTCTTGTTTATAAAAAATGGAAGCATTGGGACTTTTGGTATCTTCGAAATAGATGATCAGTGCCGTAAGCAGCATAAATGGCCAGGCAAAAAACAACACGATGGCGGCCACTAAACAATTCATTGTGTAATCCAAGGCATCACGCAGATAATTTTGCGAATTGAAGCCGTTGGAATAAATCACCCAACTTGGGTACATCAGGTTCACAACAATCTGGCCGGTTTCACGTTCCATGAAATCCAGCAAATCGGTGACCTCAACCCCGCGTAAGCGACAGTCAAATAAGACTTCCACCGGCAACGTACCACGGCGTTGATCACAGGCAATGACAACTTCATCGATGTCATTGTCTTCAATAAAGTTGCGAAAATTTTCATCTATCTTAACGTGCAGTAGTTTTTCGTTTTGGATACCTTCTTCGCGATTGTCCCCGGGAATAGGAATAAAGCCCAGCAATTCAAAGCCGAAGCGATCAACCTCACGACGCATGCGTTTTTCGATGATTGAAGCGCGTTCCCCTGCACCAATCACCACAATTTTGGTTTGACCGAGGCCGAGTATCCCCAAACGCGTAATGAAATATCGAAAGATAACAATGGCAACAATAGTGAGCATTGCGTAAAGCGGCAAGAAATACTGATGAACACTGATGTTAGTCAGTAAGGTATTCCTGAGTACTTCCATAATGAAGTATCCCAAGGCGACGCTGACAAAAATACGTCTGATGATGCCACGGAAGGTTTCACGCAGTTTGGTTTCGTACAAACCCACTGACAACGCAGAAATGACCACAAGAAAAGTGAATAATCCGATGATAGTAAAAAGTTCACTGATGCTGACTGGTGACTCACCAAAGAAACCCGTCACGATATCGAAAGACAAATAACCCAAATACCCGACAAAAAGTACTTCCATCGACATCATAAAATTTGAGCGTCGCGTTTCTTTGCGATTAACAAAACTCATTCACTTCTCCCATGTGTAGTGAGACCCTTTCCGATATTGTTTGTGAAACATATTTTTATTGTATATCGATACATGCAATGGCCAGACTTTTTTATTACAAATCATTATATTATTGTTGTAGAACAAGTCTAAATCTTGTTACATTGGCGCTAATTGAGCTCAGACATTAGGGACCTTAATTTACATGAAGACTCACAAAATAGCATTGTACAATTTAATATTTTTGATGATTTTTAGCGTCTCGGGTTGTACCTCCAAAAAGGGCGTACTACCACAAGCTTCCACCTATCCTTCACTGACAACCTCGGTTGATGATTATCAGTATTTAATCGGACCGGGTGACAGTGTATCGATCTTCGTCTGGCGTAACCCAGATATTTCAGGCAGTTTTATTGTCAGACCAGACGGGAAAGTGACCACTTCATTAGTTGAAGACGTTGTGGTGTCAGGCAAAACCCCTACACAACTGGCACGTGAAGTGGAAGAACAACTGTCAAAATACATCAACAACCCGCGTGTCACCGTCAGTGTAACTAATTTTTCTGGTCCATTGAGCGAGCAAGTGCGTGTGATCGGCGAAGCCGCTAAACCCAGTGCCATCAACTATGTCGAGAAAATGACATTGCTTGATCTGATGATTGCCGTGGGTGGTTTAACCGAATTTGCCGCAGGCAATAACGCTAAGCTTGTAAGAACCGTATCTGGTCAGCAACAAACCTTTAAAATCAAAATAGATGACTTAATTAATGATGGGGATATCAAACAAAACATCGATATCCTGCCTGGCGACATCATTATTATTCCTGAAGCATGGTTTTAATTGATTTAATAAGCGGATAGCTAGATGCAAGATTTTCAGAAGACCATTGAGCTTTTTATCGACTACTTAAAAGGAGTATGGGTAAAAAAGCGCTATGTGATGTTGTGTTCGTGGTTAATATGTCCCATTGGATTTATTTATATTGCATCTCTTCCCGACGAATATGAGTCCAAAGCCAGAGTGTACGTGGATACACGTTCAGTATTACAGCCTCTACTAAGAGGCTTAGCCATTCAAAATAATCCGCAAGAAGAGATTAGCATGATGGTCAAGACCCTTCTCAGCCGGCCAAATATTGAAGCCATCGCCAGAGAAGCAGACTTGGACATCAAAGCCACAACCCCTGCTGAATATGAAAAGTTAATAACTGACCTAAGTGCCAATATAAAGTTGCGCTCCGCGGGTCGAGACAACTTATATACGATTTCTTACACGCATACCGAGCCGAATATGGCGCGCACGATCGTGCAGGAAACATTAGATTTATTTGTCGAAGGTACGAAAGGCAATTCGCGTAAAGGTACTGACACAGCCAACCAGTTTATTGATGACCAAATCGCGGAATACGAAAGCCGCCTCGTGACTAGTGAGCAACGTTTAGCTGATTTCAAACGCAAATATGCAGATTTATTACCAAATAAAGGCTCTTTTTATCAAAATTATGAACAGCTCGAACAGTCACTGGAAGAAACCAATCTAACCATCAAAGAAACCGAGCAGAAAATTAAAGCGTTAACGGGTGACTTAAGTAAATCCAATGGTGACTCGTCAGTGCGCTCCGAAAATTCAGCGGGTTTAGTGACAAGGTATGACAGCCGCATAGAATCACTTGAGTCAACCCTTGACCAATTGATGCTGAAATACACCGAACTGCATCCCGATGTCATTGAAACAACCAATCTTTTAAACTCGTTAAAAGCGGCTCGTAAAAAAGAAGTGGATGAATATCTGGCCAGTGGCAATACCAGCACCGACCAAATTGGTTCTATTGCTAGTGAACTGAAACTAGAGGTTACACGCCTCGAAAGTGTGATAGCGTCATTACAAGTTCGCAAAACTGACTATGAAAACAAAATAGCTGACTTAAAACAGAAAATTGATTTAGTGCCGCAAGTTGAAGCCGAACTCACGGCACTTAACCGAGATTACGGCATCACCAAAAACAAACACTTAGAATTATTGTCACGTAAAGACTCAGCGGAGTTGGCGCAAAAAGCAGACGTATCATCTGAAGATGTGCAGTTCAGGGTTATCGATCCTCCCCTCGCCCCCCAGGCACCCAGTGGTCCAAATCGTTTGATGAGTTACACCGCGATTTTGTTTGTCGGTTTTGCAGCAGGTTTGGGGTTAGCATTCTTAATCAGCCAATTGAATCCAGTATTAGTGCGTGGTCAACAACTGACTAATTTAACCGGTTTCCCTGTTTTGGGTGCGGTGAGTCACTTAAATAAAGAACATTTGCGCAAGGTCAACAGAACACGCCTATTAGTGTTTTTGTTATCATCAGGCACTATATTTGCCTTGTACCTAGGCCTAGTCACGGCAGATTTGATGCACGTGAATATCTACACGAGGTTTTTCTCATGAATACCATAGAGAAAGCACTGCAAAAACAACAGCAGAAGCTGGCTGACGAACAAAACAACGATGCAGTGTCATCGACACCAGAAAACACTGCCGCAGCGGCTGAAGAACAGCAAAGTAGTATCGAAAAAGCGGCGGCATGGCCAAGCCCAGAAAAGAGCGCTGACGTTAAGGCCAAAGCCAAGTTGGAAGACGACAGTGATGACGCTGCAGACCTTACCAATGTGCAAGGTCACAGTCAGTATATTGAGTTGGATTTGGCCTTATTAGAGGCCAAAGGCTTTGTATCCACCAACGAACAGCGTCAGCTGATTAATGAAGAGTTTCGGGCCATAAAACGTAAGGTCTTAGAAAATGCTTTTGGGCCTTTATCTAGCTCACTCAATAATAGCAATATTATTATGGTCACCAGTTCTAATCCTGGTGAGGGAAAAACCTTTACCGCCATCAATTTAGCCTTGAGCATTGCCTTAGAGAAAAATAAAACGGTGTTACTTGTAGACGCCGATGTATTGCGCCCCAATGTCATGCGCACCCTTGAATGTACAAATCAACAAGGTTTAATGGAGTATTTACTGGGTGAAAAGTCAGATATTTCTGAGGTGATGTACAAAACCAGTTTACCCAAGTTACGCATTATTCCGGCGGGTAAATCGCATCACTTGTCTACTGAGCTACTGGCCAGTGAAAAAATGTATGAAGCAGTAGAAGAGTTTGCCAATCGTTATACTGACCGGGTTGTTATCGTTGATACTCCTCCGTTGTTGGGCATTAACGAAACAGCGGTATTAGCCAATTTAGCCGGTCAGGCGGTGGTAGTGACTGAAGAGGGTAAAACCCGTCTTGTCGACATACAAAATGCGGTTGCTCAGCTTAATCCTGAGATGGCTATTGGTTTTATTGTGAATAAAGCACAAAAAGTCAACGGTGCCACGGGTGGCTACGGTTATTATTATGCGAGTGCCAATTAGTGCTAATAAGGAATAACCTCAGGTTAAAGCGCACAACCACCACGCTAAGCTGTTTTTTGGCTTCATTGACACCAACTGTTTATGCAGGTGAGTTAGTACTTAAACCCAATGTAGCTGCCTCAACGTATTATTATCAAACCGAAATCGGTACTCAACCCGCTAGCAGCAATCAAGCTGCCGTATTAGAGCCATCAATTATCGCCAGCTTTGACAGTCAAAAACTCAAGTCTAGTGTCTATGTTAAACACACCAGCATCGCGCAAACCGGTGACAGTGAATCTTCAACCAACAGTTATAATGACATTAAGGTCGATGCCAATTTGTCTGTCATTGACAAATTTCTAAGTGTCGGTGCATCCGTAGGGCAAAACTATCGGGCAGCCAGCGAGAGTCAGGCCTTAGTCAGTGATAAATTATTAAACAGTGGTAATTTAGCCAAGTCTCAACAGTCCTCAGCCAATGTCTCGTTACAATCACCCAACCCGCAATATATCGGTTATGCCTTCAATGGCTCACGCAGCGAGACAAAGACTAACCGTACTACCGATAATTTACTCAGTGACCTTAACAACAGCGTAACCTCTCTGACTGGCCGCCTGTATCAGGGTAGAGCATTAGAAAACATCGCATGGGATGTACAATACCAACAGACACAAACCGATCGCACCAACCTGATAGACGTTGAATCCAGTATGCTCAATGGCCGGGTTAGTTTCGGCTTGTTTTCTAAAATCCGCTTTTTAATGGTCGGCAACGAAGAGCGCAATACCATTGACACCACCAGTGAAGGTACCTTGCCCAGAAATACCGGATTAGATACAACCAGTTACGGTGCAGGCTTAGAGTGGTTTGAAAAAGATAACAGAAGTATTGCCTTAACCTTTAATCGTTTAGAAGAAGACGTAAATGTCACAAACTATGTGGGATTGCAAGCCAACTGGGCCTTCACTTCACGTACCTCGGTGCAGCTAGATTTAGGCAAACGCTTTTATGGCGACAGTGTAAGTTTCAGTTTCAACCATGCCACCAAACACCTGCGTACAAAGTTTAAGTACTCTGAAGACGTCACCTCCTTTGCTCAGCAAACACAAGGGTTAGAATCGCTAGGGGTATTTGTATGTGAAATAGGTAACACCGAGTTTAGCAGTTGTTTCCAGCCAGATTCTCTGCAGTACGAATTGCAACCCGGCGAGCAGTTTGTCAGCTTTAGTCAGTCGGTTTTTGACATTACCGAGCGGGTGTTTTTCCGCAAGGGCGGTACCCTTAACCTCGGTTATACCAATAAGAAGTTTAAAATCGACCTGGTTTACGACCACAGTGATATTGATTATTTAGAGTCAGACGTGCAGCGCACCACCGAACGAGTGAATCTGAAAGTATCCTATCAATTGCGGAAAAATAGCTCAGTAAACGTGGGTATTATTAATACCGCACGTAGTTCTAATGAGTTTGCTAGAGATAACACCCTGAATTTGACTGCTGGCTACAATAATAAGTTAAGTGAGCGTTTAGACGTAGGCGTAGCGTTTCGTTATTTATTTAGAAATGCAAATGTTGACGCATCTGACTTTAAAGACAGCCGCGCTACAGTCAGCCTCAGGTATGCGTTTTAATAAAACGATTATCTAATTGATTAAGTTATCTTAAAAGCAATTTGTTAATAGGTATTTGCAGGAGTGCAACCACCCTGTACAACGTTAACATGAACAAAGATTTCCAAACATTAGACAAACGTATTTCTATGATTTTGTTCATAAAATAAGACACTGAAATAACAGCCATAATTATCAAAATATAAAGAATCACTTTGTTTTCTTCTGTGGCATATTCAGACAACATCATATAACCGAAATGAGCGTGAATAAGATATACAGGAAAGGTTAGAGCACCCAGTACTTTTGAATAAGGTAATGATAATTTCTGAGCAAAGTGTGTATTTTGGATAATAAAAAACACAAAAAATAAAGATACTAAAAAGCCGACCACTTGCTCAGAAAAATAAACGTTCATAGCGTTTGTCTTTGAAACTGCTTCGCTTGTTGAAAAAACTACACACATAAAATATGCAACGCCAAGCGCTATCACATTTCTGATTGTTTTATCACTTTGTAATAAAGCGAATAGAGCACCAGCTGAAAAATACGAAAAATATCCCCCCAACAATGGAAAGTTTTGGACATTCAAAACATAGGCTGTGAGCATAAAAAACGGCCACAACAGAAAAAATAAATTTAACTTCTGTTGAAAACCCAACAATAAAAGTACAAATACAAGTGCATAAAATTGAATTTCATAAACTAGTGTCCAGTAGACACCGTCAACATGACCGACAGCAAAATAGTTTTGCAACAACGTCATATTCATCACTATCTGTGCCGGATAAACAGACATTAAGTCACCACCATAAACCAGAGCAAAGATAGAGGTGAAAATAACCGCAAACCAATATGAGGGGTATAATCTGAGGGCTCTTGAGACGGCAAACTGTGCGGCTGTTCTATTTTTGGAAGAGTAGAAAATGACGAAACCACTAATCATGAAAAATAGCTCAACACCGAGATAACCATATTTTGTTATTTCGATAAGCCAAGGAATGTGTTCGATTGAATCAATCTTTCCATTTTGTATGCCGTTAAATGTGTAGTGAAACAAAACAACAACGATAGCCGCAAAAAACCTCGCGTAGTCTAACAATTCCAATCTTTTCATTTTAACCGCATACCTTGGCTTCCATTCTTTTTGATGAAAAATTCGTTTGAAATAACGTGATGGTTACTGTTACTCGATCATATCCAGCTCTTTTTCAACTTCGGCCAGCTTATTTGTAAAAACGCTGTCCTTACTCAAATACGTTTTACCTTGATCCACAAGTTTTTTTAGTGTGTGCACAATGTATTTTTGCTTCGCGATGCGGGCTAAACCCGACAACAATGGAAACTTGTTGTTCGGCCACAAAATCGGCAGCTTAGTATCTACAAATTCTAACTCCATTGAGCGGCACCAATCTGTCCATTTAAATACGTGTGTGCTTTGCTCGTGGGCGAGGGTAAAGGAACTGTAGGGTATCCAAGGAATACGCATCGAATCAGCAATAATGGCACCGTGCATGGCTTCTGTTAACACCAACTTGCATTGCGCCAATTTTTCAGTAAAGGCTTCAACTGAGAGTGTTGGCGAAATCAACTCTGCACCCAGTGCATCAGCAACGTTTTGCCAGTGGCCATGATCGGTTCTGAAATATGGGATCAGGCCTAATTTCTGAGGCTTGTCCACTTGTTTGAAGTACTTGGCAGCCAGAATGGCGGGATCAGTAATGTACTTGCTCACCTGCCCTTTGGCGGCCAATGCTTCACAGGTTAATGGCCCACGTACAAAACGAATGTTCCACGAAGTATCAATAGTTGGCAGTAAGTGTGCCCCTCTTGCTCCGGTGCCAAACACTACTTTTTTAGCGTATTTATCAAAGCGTCCATCTAACACTGAACCGATACCGATGAATACGCTGTCTTGGTTTGGAGTTAGCTTGTCTCCCAACAATCTTGTCCACAAGAAATAATTTAGATCATCGCCCACATTATTGATGTTGCCTTTAAAATAACCTAGTTCCAATTTTTCTCTCCATGTTCTGCGCTACGTTCACTTGTTACCAAAGCCACGTGAATAGTGACAGAAGTGCTAAATAGTACTTAAAAATGGTATAGTTAGTGTATTTCAAAGCTCCCACAAATAACAGGCTAGGCTGCTTCAGTCGGGCAAAATGAAGGTTTAATTATCTTTCACCAAACTTTGTTTGTCTTTGGTGAACAAGGTTTGCAACTCTTCTCTGCCCTGGCGACTACTTTCAATCAATTGCTCTATGTTCATTTGTTGTTTAAAGGTTTTTGCCAGTAAGGTGCGGTTATGCTCAGCAAAGATATCTACCATGTGTTTCGCTTGTTCAGCTGTCACACCAAGCTCTTTTAATACTAACTCGGCGGCCTCTAAGCCGCTGGCAAACATTTCTCGTACATATAACTCAACCCCTAATTCGGCGTAACGTGTTACCGTCATCCGGTTGCGTGCGCGCGCAATGATCCTAACGTGGGGGAAGTGCAAACGCGCCAGTTCAGCGATTTTAATGCAATCGTCTTCACCGTCTACGGCAATCAGTAAGATCTTAGCGTGACCTAGCCCCGCAGTAACCAGTAAATCTAAGCGGCTGGCGTCGCCATAAAACACTTTGTTGCCAAACTTCTTCACAAACTCAATGTGTTTAGCGTCTTTGTCTAGTGCGGTAAACGGAATGTCGTTTGCCGCTAAAATCCTCGCACTTAATTGACCAAAACGCCCAAAGCCAGCGATGAGCACTTGCGGTTCACTGGTATCACTTTTTGAATCATACACGGCTGGACAATTACGCGAGGTGAACCACAGGCTGTGCAGTATCACCAAGGGTGCCGTGAGCGCCATGGATATGCCCACAATCAAGGTGACTTCGGCAGAGACATTAGCCGGCAGAATCCCGTTTGCGGTGCTTTGCTGCATCACCACAAAAGCAAATTCTCCGCCTTGGGACAACATCAAACCCACACGCATGGCATCCGTGGTCAATTGTTTAGTGCCCTTCAGAATGGCAAAAATCAGCAGGGTTTTTAACAAGACTAAACACAGACTGGCGCAGATAATAAACAGTGGCTCACTGATAAACAGGCTCAAGTCCAAGTTCATGCCAATGGCCATAAAAAACAAACCTAATAATAGCCCTTTAAAGGGTTCGATTTCGGTTTCTAATTGATGACGAAAACTGGAGTTTGCCAACAAAATACCGGCAATAAAGGCCCCCATGCCCATGGATAAACCGGCAGCTTGCATGCCCAAAGCCGTGGCAATCACAATTAACAAGGCGGCCGAAGTCATAACTTCGGCACTGCCGTAAGACGAGATCAAACGTAAAAATGGATTGGTCAAATAACGCCCCACCACTAACACCCCCACTACCGCCCCAAGACTCACCCACCACTGCGGGGCATCGACATTCTGAGTCACCGAGTAACTCTCAACCAAAATAAGAATGGGGATAACCGCCAAGTCTTGCATCAGCAAAATAGCAAAACCCTGTTGCCCTGGTGGTGACTTAAGAATTTTGTGCTCGCTCATTAATTGCACCGCAAACGCCGTAGACGACAAGGCCAGCGACAAACCAATGATCAACGACGCAATAAAGCTAAAACCCAAGGTAAAATGCAAAATAAGCGTAATCAGCGCAGCACAAGTGCTCAACTGCAGGCCGCCGGTCAATACGATGTGATTGCGCATGCGCCAGAGTTTTTGCGGTTCGAGTTCAAGGCCAATGACAAACAGCAACAACACCACACCAAGCTCAGCAACATGCAAGATGGTTTGTGAATCGTTTACCCAATCCATCACCTGTGGGCCAATGATCAAACCTGCCACTAAATACCCTAAAATGGCCCCTAACTTGAGGCGTTTAAACATGGGCACAGCAATCACCGTTGCAACCAAAAATATTAAGGCTGTGGCAAATCCGCTCATAAAAAAATTTTCCTTGCTGTTGAGTGCAACCATCATATCAGCTTTGTTTTGCTTGCAAAGTCACGCTTATGCCAGCTAAGGAATATAGGTAGTCATTTACATTTTTTTAACACTGCTATACTTCTTAGGCGAGCTGACACAAGGTCAAATCGTATTTCCCTTGTAGGAGGGTTGAAACATGTTAAGACACTATTACGTCAGCGATGACTTGCAAGAACTAGAAGCGGTGGAAAACGAATTGCAGAATCAAGGCGTTACCACCCCGCAAATTCATGTCCTCAGTGAAAATGATGCCGAGGTAGAACAACACCATCTGCACGCCATTGAACCCGTTTTAAAAAAAGACGTGGTGCGTTCCACTAAACGTGGCGCCTTAATTGGCTTGTTGGGTGCAGCATTATTACTGGTGGTCACGTATGTGATGCAATGGCACGTTAGTGCAGTCGGTTGGGTGCCGTTTATTTTTTGTGCCTTAGTCACCTTGGGTTTTTGCACCTGGCAAGGGGGCTTGATCGGCATTCAAATACCTAATCATCAATTTGCGCGCTTTCAAGCCCTGCTTAAACAAGGTAAACATATCTTTTTTGTCGATTTTGACAAAACACAAGAAACCGTGGTGCAAGGGGTGTTGAGCCGTCATCCTAAACTTGAATTTGCCGGCACCGGACCAGCCACTCCCGCATGGGTGGTGCGAGGCCAAGACAAATTTAGTCATATGATGAAAGTGATGCCCTAACACCAAGCTGTGAGCTCCAAACCTTGGGCTCCAAACTGTGAGTTCCAAGCCTTGGGCTCCAAGCAGTGAGCAACATATCACTCACCAAGTACTTCAACGCTGGTTTATGTCGGCGTTTTTTATATTTGCTTGTACGCGATGCGCCCTGTTAAACCCACAATAGACATTTTTAGCTGTGCATAGCTTGGCAGCAAGCCACGACTTCGCCACAATACGTGTACTGCAAATTTACCAAGCAAGCTCATGGAATACGGCGCACTTTTTTTATTCACCCTAGCCACCAGCATAACTCCTGGGCCAAACAACCTAATGATCATGAGTTCTGGGGTAAATTTTGGTTTTAAACGCAGCTTGCCCCACTTACTTGGCATTGATGTTGGTTTTGCCCTGATGATTGTGGCGGTAGGCTTGGGCATGAGCCAAGTTTTTGTGCAAGTACCTGCTTTACTGCTGTGGTTAAAACTAGCCGGTGTGGTTTATCTGAGTTATCTCGCTTTTCGCATCGCCACAACCCCCACCGATGTGAATGCCAAAACGGCTAAAAAGACGCCAGCTCAGCCCTTCAGTTTTATGCAGGCTGCATTATTTCAGTGGGTTAACCCAAAGGCATGGATCATGATCGTGGGTGCGGTAGTGACCTACACGGCAGTGGACATGAATTACCCGCTACAAGTGGCCATTATTGCTTTGTTCTTTTTGTTGTTTGGCACGCCCTGCACCTTTGCATGGTTGGGTTTTGGCACAGCGTTAAAACAGTGGTTAGCCAGCCCCACAAAACTTAAGGTATTCAACATCAGCATGGCGAGTTTACTGATGTTATCGTTGTTACCTGTGATACTTGAACTAGTAGAACTCGGTGAGCGTTTATTGTAGTGCCCCTTTGTATTGGCTAACGTAACCCTAATTCAACATCACGAATGATGTAATTGCCTGAGTATTGTGGGTGGTTTTCGCCACTGGTGTCCAAGGCAAAATAACTTTGTTCTTCTTGGCTTAAACCCTGATACCCCCCCACCACTTGATAAATCCATACTTCAGGGTCGAAATCTAGGGCCTGCTGCTGAAAATACTGCAAGGCGGTAATGCGCTCGCCACTATCAATCACCTGACAAAAATACGCTTCCACTGCTTGACGCAACTTGTCTTCGGCAAACTGCGCATCACTTTGTTGTTCAACTTTGATTTTTTGTGCGGCACGCTCTGGCTGTTGACGTATTTGGTTGCGACTAAAGGCTTTAATCGCCCCCACCAGTTGCTGCAATTCTGCTTCATGTTCTAGTCGATGCACATCCACTGCCGCTGGTTTAATGAGTGCCGCAGCCTGATTAAACAACATAGGCACTTGGCTGAGCTGCGCGTAGTTGCTGGGGCTAAAGTCGGGCTTGTGCTCCATGTGTAGCAAAAAGCCCTTAAGTAGCTGGGTACGCCCTTTAAATTGGCGAAAACGACCGATTAACTCCAGTAAACGGGCCTGCACAATAGACAACTCTTGGATCACTTTGGCAAAACACTGTTGTAAGGTTACCACCAACAAATGTCGCAATTCTCGGTGGCTGCCAGCTTGCTCACTGAGTTCATCAAAGCGCAACATCTCCAGTTGCTTCAGTAAGTCACTCACTTGGGATTGTGCCAATTCGTTTTCGCGGATTTTGGCATCAATGGATGACACGTAACCAAATTCATTGTTGATGCGACTGAATAACACCCGCACATTGTTGGCGAGAGATTCGGTTAAAGCGTAAACATGCTCGGTTAAATCCGCCAAATGTGCTTCCGATTCGGCATAACGCCCATGATGCAGGGCTTCTTTATAGTGCACCGACAAGGATTTAAAGCTCGCCAAAGCAGAGGCGATATTGGCGTCCAGTTGGCGATTGCGCTCATCATGCAAACTGCCTTCGAGTAAATTACGCACCGCAGATTTCAAGCGTAATTGCGTATCCGCTTCGGGGCGCCACAAGATCCCCAAGTGACAGAGTTTTTCGATGGTTTTAGGATTATGTTTGGCTTCGTCTAATACCCCCGCAATGTAGACCTGCATAATCAGGTCGGCATGGCGACTTAAGGCATTAAGCAGGGTAATACCCGCTTGCTGTAAGTGTTGGTTCATTACCCTAGCCTCACCCCAGTCAAAAACCAAACTTGGCTGCTAGCTGTCATTACATACGGCCAAGGCATCATAACAAACTACCTTGTTGCACCGCTTGCTCAGCTTGCGCGGTAAGCGACAAGGCTTCTGTTTCGTCAATAAATTTAAGTACATCGTATAAGTACTCAATTTTACCAGTGGCGATGTATATCTGTTTTTCAGCATTAGGGCGCAGCAAATACCCCAGTTCTGTTAAGCGCTTGAACACCTGCTTTAATTGCCCATCGAGCTGAGTGCTGGTTGAGCCAAACAAACGATTGCGTGAAATTTTTTCAATTTGTTCGGCAAAAGCGGGAGTATCTTCAATGATGGTTTGCAGTTCATTTAAGCGCAGGGCCGTGCCTTGGCTAACCGGAACATCCGAGCCATTGGCTTGTTGTACCAGTATCAACCATTCCACCAAGGGCATTAAATGACTGGTAATGTCTTGAAATTGACTGCCCAACTGCTTGCGTTCGTTGTCATATAAACTTTGGTAGGCAGCAAAAAATACCTCACCGTCGGCGGCACTGGCCAAGGTACGATTAAGCACGTTGAGTTGGCTTTCAATTTTATCACCGTTACCGGCGGTTTTTAGAAAACGCCACGCTTCCTCGTCACTCACCTGACAAACAAAACAGCCCGATAACAACAGTTCTAATACGCGACCCTGTTCGGTGATCATACTTCCACCTCATTTTGCTTGGCTTGGTGCATAGCGTGCTGTTTGGCTAATTTAAGGCGTTGGGTGATGGCACTCACCTTGGGTTGCACAACCTGCAACTTACGTGTGGTTTTATCAATCAAATAGCGGTTTTCAAACAAGGTCAGCACTTCTGATTCAGGATTAGGGAAGGCACCCACCACAGAGATATTGTTATTGTGGCACGCGTCAAAAATCTTCTTCACGTTACTTTGGTGTAAGGTACCAAGTTCATCAATTGGCCAATGGATGGTGGCATCGGCTTTACCCCGCAACAAACGAGTAAAGGCCAACAAGAACTTACACAAAATTAAGTAGGCCATACCGTGACTAGACGACTCATTTAATTGGCGGTCGGTGCGAATGATCAAATCACTGTTGCCCTCTCGCAAATGCAGTTCTATATCCAACAGCTTACTGATGCCACCGGTGAGTGCAGCTCTGCCAAGTATGTCCAAGACTTTACGCATGCTGTGCGCGTAGTCATCGTCAGGCAATTCATTGGCACCTTCACTCATCCACGTTTGATAAAGCTTGTTGAACTGTGCCAGTTCTGGCCAAAACTCCAATTCGCTGATGCGCGAACGGATCTTCACGGCAGACTCCGATACGCCTTCTAAAAATAGCTCTTCGTCCACTTCTTTACTGATGCGTTTACTTTGACTTTCGATGCGCCGGTCAATGTCTTCCAATACCTTGTAATACTGCGTCAGGTCAGCGCCAAAAATGCGCCCTTGTTCCCGTAAACCCTGTAGTTTTTGCGGCACGATCACATTCAGTAATTGGGCGAGATGCCCCACTAAACGTCGATGATCAATGCCACGGATTCCCTGCTGATTCAACGTGGCACATTCTTCACGTGAACGCTCCCACGTATCCGACAGTCCTGTTCCCGCTTGTGCGGCAATCAATTGGTCGAAGTGCTCCACATAGGCTTTAATATCGGCCAGCAAATTCTCGCGGTTTTGCAATAAAGCCTGACCTTCGGTGATGCGCTGGGCGATGTTTAGGCTGTTGCCACTGTTGTCTGCTTTTTCGGCCACTTCCGGCACCGTTAAGCTTAATTTGGCCAACTGACGTTTAATATTTTGCACCGCCAATTCTTGTTCTTTGTTGGTAGTTAAACTGACTTCAAATTGGCTTTGTTGCTCTTTAAATTGTTGGCGTTGGGTTTTGTACGCTGTTTGTTGTTTGTTCAACTCACGTTCGGCCTGACTGGCGGCCTTTTTCGCTTTGGCGAGTTGTTGTTGCCAATTCAGCTTATGCCCGGTAAACACGGTTTTATACCAATGTTCATAGTCTTTCACGGTATGCCGATGGGTTTCGGTATGCAAAATATCCTGTTTAAGCTGTTTGATGTGTTTCTGTAAGGCACCTATTTCATCGACATCGACACCACGCTGAGCGAGTTCATCCGCCAACCATTGTTCGGATTTTTTCTTCTCGAGTGCCGCATTTTGTCGGGCTTTTTGCATGTGTTGTTCAATTTGATTCAACTGCTGTTGGGTATCACCCAATAACTGTTGCCAATGGAACTGATGCTCAGTTTGCGCTTCGCGTAATTGATCATGCAGAGCCGCTTGGGCACTTTGATGCTGCATCTGCTCTTTGTGTTGTTGGCTTTCATTGTCTTTGAGCAAGTGTTTATTTTGTTGTTTGCGCTCGCTTACGGCCTGAGCATATTCTTGCTGAATTTGCTCTTTGTCGGCTTGTAAACGTTTGCGATTTGCTTCTGCAGTGCGTGCATCGCTCTCGCGTTTGGCCTGTAATAATTCCTTGTTACGTACCTCTTCACTGGCTTTGGCCAGTTCAAGTTCCACTTCATTTTGACTCGCTAATAGTTCAGCTAAACGCTGCTGTGCAGCATGCAAACGCTGCTGTAAAGCATGTTCAGATTCTGCGTAGTCGGGTAAGGCCACATGGCTCAAATCCAAGCGCACGCCAAACATACTCGCCTCGGCCTGTGGCACAAACTGTGGTTTCAGATCATTACGTTTGAGCAAATCTGGGTGAATGACTTTACCCAGATCGTGTTCCCAACCCGGTTGTTCTTTGCGTAAACTCTCCAACAAACTGTGGTGTCCGGGATACAGCAACGCTTCAACATTGTTGACTTGTTGTTGTTGCAGTAAATACGCTTTGCGGGCCTGTTCGAGGCTTTCATTGGCTTTGCTGCGTTGCTGTTGACATTGTTGATGAGCCTGCTGGGCGGCACGTAGTTTGTCGCGGCTGTGATCTTCTAGGCCATTGGCCTCTTTGATACTGACATCTAACAAATCTAATTGGCTTTGTTCAAATTCGCTGAAGCCGGCATTTTTTAAACTGGCTTGTAAGCTGGCTTGTTGAATTTTTAATTCACCTAGGCGTTGCTGGTATTCGCTATCGAGCTGGTTTTGTTGTTGCTGGAAATCTTGTTTAATCTCCTGCAAGCGTGATTGTTCTTGGCTACGCTGCTCGGTCAATTTGTCTTGCAAACTTTGTTTTTGTTCGCCATAGGTATCCAGTTCCATGCGCAATCTGTCATTCAGATCCGCCACACGTTTGTTAAACGCAGACTCCACGTCTTGGTGTTTTTCGGTGAGCAAACTGTAACGAGCCGAGGCTGTAGTCAATTCACTTTGCCACTGCGGCAAGACTTGCAGATTAGCTTGCAGCGTTTCCACGTCTTGGTCTTGCCAGGCGTCAAACTCTTTTTCTACCTGCTCAAGGTCTTTTTCAATTTTTAAACTATCGGCTTTGGCGGCTGACAGGTGTTGATTCAATGCATCGCGAGCGCTCGACCAGTCATGTTCTTGTTTTTTCAGGCTTAACAAGGTGTCGTCTAATTGCCCTTGAGCACGGAGGATCCCCGCGGCTAACTTGCTCAAATCCATGTCAAACTGCTGCTTAAGCTGAGATAAACGTGACTCAGCTTGACTCAACTCATGATCTGCTCGCTCTAATTTGGCAAATTCAGGGCGAATTTCATCAAACTCTTTGATCAAATGGCATTCGCGGATCCAATCTTCTACCCGATGGCGACTTAATCCTGACGTAGGCGGTTGCACGCCATCTTCTTCCAAAATAGCGGCAATCATGGCCTTGATGGTTTCCATTTTGCCTTCTTTACTGTGCACCGCTTTTGCCAGCTTTTCGATGTGCCGCAGTTGATGACTGCTGTCACACAAACTAAAAATTCTGGCATAACCCAACAGCTCACGACTATTGGCACAACTGTTCAATACGCCACGATCATTTTGCAAAATGGCGCGATAGTCTTTGGTGTTTAGAAGATTAGTGACCAGCACGTTTGCGCGCTTTAAATTTCGCGCCAATTCGTTCATCGATATGCTGGCGTGTTCTCCGGCTTTGTTCTGGTACAAATAATCACTGAGTTCAAAGGGTTTGCCGATTAAGCGATAATTCACCCCACTGCCGCTGGATGCTAATACGACCTGACACAAATCTTCTTCGTTGCGAGCATATTCGTAGATGATAAAACTTGATTCACGGGGTAAATACCAACGCTCGAAACTGTCACGTGTGGCAGGCACCACTCGGCTTGGATATTCACCATAAAATACCGGAATAAGGCGTTGCAAGGTGGTTTTACCTGAGGCATTGGTACCACAAATGTTGGTATGACCCTTGAGTTTTAATTCCACCACGCCGGGCAGATGGGTGTCGATAAGAATAATGCGATGTAAACCAGGCATAACAACCCTTTAATTGGCGTAAAACAGTGTCAGTCGGCCGATGGTTTTGGCTGACATCGACAACGATAAAAGGCCGGAGTTTACCCAGATTTAGCCGCCTTGAACACCTTGAAAACGTGACTTTTTGCTGGTTTTCCTAAGTGCTTGATTTGGGCCGAATTTGTTGGCACTTCCTGTTGTTTAGTGCACACCTGATTGGTTAAATTATCGCCGGCTTCGACCTATTACCAAGATCAATGCATGATCGATGTCCCTCAGCGCTGAGTTATGACGTTTTTTTGCACTACAGCTTAACATCCACAAAAAACTGCGTATTATCATAAGCTTGCTGGAGTGTAGATATTTGCATGTCACGTTTTTGTCCATAACTAATAGAGAATGACTCCGTGTCAAAATTGCTTGCTGAAATGCGTCGCCGCCGAGTATTGCAAACCTTTGTACCCTACTTGGGTTTTGTCTGGTTGGTGTTGCAAGTTGTCAGTGTGATCACCCCCATGCTTAACTGGTCACCCTTGGTGAATACCTTTGTGGCCGTGTTATTGTTTGCTGGCATGCCGGTCATGTTATACCTGTCGTGGTATTTCGATTTTACCAGTGAGGGACTGATCGCGATTCCTGACAAACACACCAATGAAGTGACACCCTTTGGGGCGCTTCGCTGGTCGATTTTACTGCTGATCACCCTAGGCTCTGGTGTTTTCGCTTATCGCTATTATACGGATGTGGAAGTGGAGTTTGCCAAATCGCAGGAAGGCATTCAGGCCACGTTTATTGCCGATTCTATTGCGGTATTACCCTTCAAAGATGCCAGTGCAGATCAAGACCAAGGGTTTTTAGCTCAAGGTCTAGCCGAAGAAATCACTAGCTTGCTGGGGCGCACCGCAGGTTTAAAAGTCGCGGCTTCCAGCTCCACTCTGGTCTTAACTGAAAAAGGGCTTGACCCAGTCACCCTTGCTCGGCGCTTAAACGTCAAAACGGTATTAAGCGGCAGTGTCAGGGTCCCCGGCGACCAACTTAAAATCCGCGTAGAGCTGATGAATGCGCAAGATGCCAAAGTATTGTGGAGTGAAACCTTCGCCCGCAAATTTAATGACATTTTTAATGTTGAAAGCGAAATTGCGCGCTCCACCGTGAACATGCTGCAAGACAGCTATATTGAAAGTGGCTCACTTAACAACAGCGCCAGCACCAAAAGCACTGATGCCTATGTGATTTACCTCAAAGGCCGCGAGCAATACCGCAAACAAACCACTGAGGCCATGAAAGAGGCACGCAAGTTGTTTGAACAAGCTATTGGCCTCGACCCAGAATACACCCAAGCCTACGTGGGTTTAGCGGACACCATTCTCATGCTCGCCAAAGGTGAAACCCGCTTTGGTGTGTTGGATGTCGAGGTGGCGAATAGGCTTGCCGAACAATATCTAGAAAAGGTATTTGTGAGAAATTCCACTTTGGATTATGCCTTTGCTCTGCGCGGTAAAATTTTGGAACGCAGGCATGAAACAGACGAGGCGCTTGCCGCCTATGACAAGGCCATAAGCTTAAATCCCAGTTTATCCATAGCCTACATGTGGCGTTATTTAGTGTTAAAAAGAGCGGAGCGCTTTAGTGAGTCGCTAGCCTCATTAAAAATGGCTAACGAACTGGACCCGCTTTCCGTTGCGAATATTTATAATTTGGGTTTTGAGTATAAAATCCGCGGCAAAACAGACCAAGCGAGTAAGCAATATAAACTACTCATTGACGAATATCCTGCACTGCCCATGGGTTATGCGGGTTTGGCGGATCTTGCCTTTGCCCAAGGGAACTATGCCCAGAGCTTAGAGTATTGGGCGCAAGCTAAACGCATATCACCTGAAAACCAAAGTTATGAAGAGAACTACAATGATGTCATTTTGGCCTTAAATCTAGGCGATTTGTTGCCCGAGGAAATGAAAAATAACCCCAGTTATCAAAACACCTATCTGTTGCAAACGGGTAAATATGAGGAATTATTTGCGCAAATCAATTTTGACATGTTGGCCAACCCTGATGACCCTTGGTTGAAATTTGAGGCCGCGTGGTATCAAGCCTTGGTAGGTGATCGCACAATCGCTCAGATTCAGTTTGGCGAACTGCGTGATAAGTTTGTCTCAGCAGAGTTGTACAGTATGCCCTACTGCAGCCCTGCGATTGAGATTGCCTGGGCTGACCTGAATAATGCACCTGAAAGTGGCAAGGTTTTGTTAGCTAAGTGTGCTCAGTTGGCAGACATCGCCAAACAGAGCGAGATACGCAGCAATACCTTGCTTTATTTACAAGCAAGGATAGCCAGTCTGCAAGGCAAAACCGACTTAGCCATAGATTTATTGGATAACGCCATTGCGTCGGGCTGGACAGAATGGTGGACAGCCCTCGATCCCTTACTTGACAATATTAAATCAGCGCCAAAAGCCCAAGCCTTGTTAAAAAAGCTAGACGCTAAGTTAACAGAGCAGCGCCAATTAACGCTGCCTGTGTTGGCGCCTGTACAACAAGAATAGCCAACCGAGTCGCACCACCACACCGCCCGGAGCACTCACAACATTGGGGTCTTGAGGGCTTCTGGCCAAAATAGTCAATGAGGTGCTTGAAGAGAAACTTAACTCAGAGTAAAGTCCAGAATAGCCGCAGATAAATTCCTCAGGATCAGTGTTTGCAATGGGATCACAATCGGGTATGGGCGTTTCGTGAACATTGAGATCGTAAAACCTAAAGTTGTCGCCACTTTGCTGCGACACTGAAAAATCAACGCGATACTCGCCAGCACGCATATTGGTTGGCATTGGGGCATTTAAATAAACCGGCGTTGAACCGTTGGTGTTTGTATAGGAAATTTCACTGCCCGAAAACTGCCAAATGTTGCCATCGGTGAGTGAAGTGATGGTCCAGGCAAAATGTTGCAAACTATCGGTAAACAGCACTTCAAAAAAGCCCTCAATATCTAAGGCTTCACCCTCTTCAAATTCCCATTTGCAGGCAGTGCGTTGGCCACTTGGATACTCAGCAAAATAGCGCTCAATCAGGGCATTTCGTTCAGCATCATCAACGATGGCATCAAGGTCAACGCCATAAAACAAATCGCCAGTATTAGCAAAACACTCACCGGTGGGCGTAGCATAAATATCTAAACGCTCACCTGCCTGACTGATAGCTGGTGTGCCATTAGGTCTGCCATTATTGGTAAAGTTGGCATCTAAACCCAGATAATTTGTATAGGCGATAGGTACAATGAAATAGGTATCTGAATTTGACTCGGTTTCGGCCCCACCACTTCGCACCAATCTTGCCTCAGCCACACAAGCCGACAGCACCAACGATACACCGATAAGTTTCCAGAAACGTTTCATCATCTTCCCTCTACCGTTATTAAAAATTGATTGTTACCACCTTGTCGCACTTAAGCAGCAAAATCTGACTGTTTAATTTTTGCACAATCAGTGTGGCACTGCTGTTCTCACAAATCAATGCGTGTAAAGTAGCTACCCTACCATGATCAGGATGGACAACATGTTAAAAAAAGCCTACTCAATACACGCTTTGCACTCAATCTTGTGTGCGGTCTTCATCACCCTAAGTGTAAATCTGTTTTTTACGCTGCAAAGTGCCACTGCCTCAGAAACCCCAGCCCCCGTCAAGGCCACTATCGAGACGAGCTTAGGTAATATCCAGATTGAACTGTATTCACATCAAGCTCCCCTCACCGTAGCGAATTTTGTGCGTTATATACAGGCAAATGCCTTCACTGGCGGGCGTTTTTATCGCGTTGTACGGTTAGACAACGACAATGGCAGCCCAAAGATTGAGGTGGTGCAAGGAGGCGTTAATCCTGATTTTAAAGAGTTTGCCCCGATTGCGCTGGAAAGCACCCAGCAAACTGGCATTAAACATCTCGACGGCACGCTCTCCATGGCACGCGGCGCACCTGATACCGCCACCTCTGAGTTTTTTATCTGCATAGGTGAACAACCTGCTCTGGACCATGGCGCGCTCCGTAACCCCGATGGTCAGGGTTTTGCCGCCTTTGGCCGTGTTGTATCTGGCATGGATGTTGTCAAAGCCATTCATCAAATTCGTGAGGCGCAGGAGGTGGAAGATGCCTATGTCAAGGGCCAGATGTTGGCCGAGCCTGTCAACATCATTAGGGTCTCACTCGATAAATAACTGAGGTTTGAATGAACTAAGCTGGTCTGTGTGACGTAGCCTAAGCTAAATAAATAAGGTGGCACTATGTTCAATTTGTTTAAGTCTGACCCAACAAAAAAACTGCGCAAAAAATACGACGCTCTCTCGACCCAAGCCATGTTAGCTCAGCGTAAAGGGGATATTCGTTTATATTCGACGTTAACGGCTGAGGCAGAAGGCTTGTGGCAACAGATCAGAGATCTAGAGAATCATAAGCAAAGCAAATAAGCTCAAACTGGCGAATTCTCGCCAGTTATCTCACACTAGTAGTAGCCACCGTGTGAAGGGAGAAGGCAATGCTTGAACAAAGTGACAATACCAGCGCATATCGCAAGGTTTTTAGTGATTATCAACAAGGTTTCCTGCAAGCAATACAGCTATTTCGTCATCCCGCCGATTTAAAACTTAGCCCCGTGCTGTCAGATGAAAGCATACTTAAGCTTAAAGACATCTTAGCCAAAACAGCAAAAAGGCAAAGCGTGAGTGTGGCCTTAGTGGGTCAATCGGCGCATAACCAAGCCCTGCTCATCAATCATATCGCGCACGCCCTGAAACAAACCATTGCGGTGGTTGATTGTTTACTGCTCACCAGCAAATACATTGGTGAAACCGAAAAAAACCTCGCCCACATTTTGGCTGAGGCAGAGAGTCAAAATTTAGTGCTATTATTCGACGAGGCGGATGCGCTGTTTGGCAAACGCACTGAAGTCAGCGGTGCAAACGACAAATACGCAAATCAAGAAGTCAGTTATATTTTTAAACTGCTGGGGCAAAGTAGTGGATTAAGCCTACTCAGTGTTCACAATACGCCGCGTTTGAGCCTCCTGAAAACCCGCGTGAACTATGTCTTGTAGCTCAGCGTTTTGAACCGATAGTTAACCCAACATTCTCAATTTCATCAAGAATTGACAAGTTAGCAAGGGCTAACTGACATCCCAGTTGCAAACAACTTCCATCGGCGGAACAATCGACTTGCCATTGACGCAACACATAGGCCGCAATGGCCGCTCGCACGTGGATGCAAAGCTGGCCGTCGGTCATGGCATAATCCATTTCGATGGCTTTGGGTTGTTTTAAACCTGGGTGCGGTATGAGTATTAACTTAACCAAACGTTGCCATTGTTCATCATAAGGACTGGCTTCATGCACATGCACTGGGCCGCTCAAAGCCTGCAGGTTAGTGAAGCGGCTGCAGACAAAATCTCGGAAACAGTTGCGCTTGCGATCGTAGGCGCGCACATGCCAACGATGCCCGTTATTAACAATGGAGTGGGGTACGATGGCCCGCTCAGTGTCGCCAGATGTGACTGACACATAGTGGCACTTCAACGCCTGTTTATTATGAATCGCTCGCATTAATCCAGCGATGATTTCGGCATTAGGATGAATAAGTCGCACTGCGTCAAAACAGTGTTCTGAAGGTTGGGTACCCGATGACATGCCATTGCCAAAACCACGGCTTAACGAAGCGAGGATCACTTCAGGATTGTGTTTAAACAAGGGTTTAAACGCAGCACAACGATGATAACTCTTGGTTTGATGCACAAGTTGCATATTTTCCGGCACCAATTCTTTGTAGGTAGCAAAGTCCCGAGTGCTGGCGGCTAAACCGGTACGAAATCGTTGAATGAGATCGTTGCGTGTTATCTGTCCAAAATACTGCAAACTAAAATCGATAAATGCGAGGCGGTCTTGCTGAGCATGACTTAAAAGCGCCAATTGTTCGCGGATAACGGTTGCGTGTTGTGACATAGCTGAATTCTCATCCTGATAGATGATGTCAGGCTACGCCAAAATTACCAAGGTTGCAATCATAATGATGACATCTTTTGTATTACTTCTAATGAAATAAACGTCGACATTGCCTCATCTGCGAATCTTCAAGCGGGCAATGGCAAGCTGCCATCCACTAAAAAATCATCACGGTAGAAACTCAACGGTTTCCCTTGCCCAGCTTGATTAAAACTCACTTTGTCATGCTGGGTTAAACACCACCAGTTTTGTTGATTCAGCGGTTGTTTGCTGACGATCACCGAAGGCTGGGCAATCGCCACATTCATCGCCCCGAGAATCCTAGCCGATGGATAACGAATAAGATTGATACCTTGTTCAGCGCTCAGCCACCGCCCTATTGTTTGGCTAAAATGATAGCTGGTAGGACTGGTCAGCGCCTGTATCACCGGAGCAAAGTCGGCAAGGCTTAAATCAGCGCAGTGCTCGCTGGAGACTTTGAGATTAAAGGACATGTGTTGAGATTTGATGCTGTGGGCGTAGGCCTGTTGCATGTGACTGAGAAATACAAAACGATAATAGGCCACTTCACCTAGGGTAGGTTCCAGCGTTTCACCGGCATAAAAAAAGCTGGCGACCTGCCTGCTACCAAAACGAGAACCATATTTGAGTGGTGGATAACGAAAGGGGGTCTTGAGCAAATAATGCATGTGCTCACTGCCTGCCCGATAAGGGGGCTTTACTTCATCTAACAGTTGTTCGAGCAGAAACTGCTCGTCAAAATCGTCAACTAGCTGCAAGGTGGCCGCTACTTCTTGCGTTTCCACCACCCGACAGACCTGCGCCGCATAAACATTCGGGCAATCACTTTTATCGTAGAGTCGAATAAAATCGTGCAGGCTTGGCATCAATAAATGTCGCGCTATCAGGTTTAAATCTTGCCGCGCATGGCATCGAGATAATCATTGGTCTGAATCAAACCCGCGACAGACATCACCAACTCTCGGGGCACGCCGTGCAAAGCTGAATTGCTGCTACTAAACCATTGACGCATAAAACCTTGATCACCACCAGCAATGGCATAAAGCGAGCGGTACAGGCGGATAAAATGCAGAGACAACTCAGCAGATTTGGAGTCATGGCTAAAACCCACTGCTGCCTTGCGCGCAAGGGTTGAGCGATTGACACCAATAATTTTCGCCGCGTCAGCCTTGTTGACCCCTAGTTCAACACAGGCCCTATTAAACGCTTTTAGGATCACCGTGGCAGGATCAGGACTGTTTTGTGTTTGCGTGGCAGCAGACATGAACAACTCCAAAAATACAAATAGAACGACACAAACAAGAGCATAATGGCATTTGCAGCAAATGTCACTTTTTAGATTTATTTGATGCAAATGCCACAGATAACAGCCTAACTATCAGCGCTGCCGTGGTGCTTTTTAGCGGATTCAAAAAGGTAAGCCTGGGCTTACTGCAACTCACCTTTTTTATAGGGTACTTGAGCTTCTAACTCTTCTACTTTGTCAGCCAATTGATTGGGTGAACGGGTGTTTTTCGCTAGCCAAATATAGGCTGTTGGCACAATGTACAGAGTCATAAACGCTGACACCAATACTCCGGCGAAAATAACCATGCCAATCACTGTGCGGCTTTCTGCCCCTGGTCCACTCGCCAATACCAGAGGCAGGGAACTGAACACCGTGGTGAAACCTGTCATCATAATAGGTCTTAGGCGCTGGGCAGCGGCGCGTTTTAATGCATCTTCAAACGCAATGCCCGCGTCACGTAACTGATTGGCAAATTCAACAATCAAGATGCCATTTTTGGCCGCTAAACCAATCAACATCACCAGGCCAATTTGGCTGTAAATATTCATGGTCATGCCGGCAAAATACAAACCAATAAAAGCCCCAACTAAGGCCATAGGCACAGTGAGCATGATCACCAAGGGATGGATCCAACTCTCAAACTGCGCCGCCAAGACCAAATAGGTGATGGCCAATGCTAGGGCGAAGATGAACAGAATAGAATTCCCCGCTTCTTGGTAGAGTTGCGATTCACCTTTGTAATCAATAGACACCTCGGCGGGCAACTCAGTCGCCACAATATTACGCAAGTAATCTAATGCTTCCCCAACGGTATAACCCTCGGCTAAATTGGCACTGATGGTGATACTGCGCATGCGGTTGTAACGATTTAAAGTAGAAGACGTTGCTCGCTCTTGCACACTCAACAGGTTGTCTAATGGGATTAACTGATTAGTGGTGGCGGAGCGCACGTAGATATTGTCAATGCTTTGTGGGCTGCGGAAATCATCTTCCCAGCCTTCCAGTATCACGTCGTACTCCTGACCCCGGTCTAAGAAGGTCGACACCCGGCGCTGGCCCAACATGGTTTCTAAGGTTCGCCCAATATCACTAAACGATATACCCAAATCCGCCGCCCGGTTTTTATCAATATTAATCAAAAGCTGGGGTGAGGTTTCTTTGTAATCCGAATCAAGGCGAATAAGATTAGGATTTTCTCTGGCTTTGTTTATAACTGTGTCGCGCCATGCAACCAAGTCTTCGTAGGTATTACCCTGCAAAACAAATTGCACGGGGCGCCCTAAACCGCCGCCACCAATGCTGCTGCGCATAATAGCAAAGGCTTGCACATCAGGGATTTGCGCCACTTTTGCACTGACTTCATCCATGAGCTCAAAGGTTGAGCGTTTTTTATCGTCGCCCATGGGCATGCCCACTATAGCGATACCCGCACTGCCACCAAAACCCGGTGTGCGCACCAAGACCCGCTCCACTTGACCTTCTTCGAGGTACTCCAACAAAATAGCTTCGATTTTTTTCAAGTTAGCGGCATTGGCTTCGAAACTTGAACCCTCAGCACTTTGCACTTGAATAAAAAAATTACCACGATCTTCACGAGGTACAAATTCACTGGGGATCAGTTTGGCTAATTGAAATAAGGCCACAATACTCAGTGCCACCAGCAACGCCATCAGCCAAGGTTGATGTAAGGTGGTATCCAATGAGCGGAAATAGGCCTGCTCTACTTGCTTAAATTTGCCGTCTATCCAATGCGCAAATCCAGTGGTGGCTTCACGTTTTTTCAGCAGTGATGAGCACATCATTGGCGATAAGGTCAGGGCCGTGACACTGGAAAAGGCCACCGCAGCAGCAATGGCTAAGGCAAATTCGGTAAATAAACGGCCGATATTGCCCTGTAAAAATACTAAGGGTACAAATACGGCTATGAGAACTAAAGTGGTAGCGATAACGGCAAACCCCACCTCTCTTGCACCACGATAAGCGGCCAATAAGGGCGGCTCGCCAAGTTCAATGCGCCGAGAGATATTTTCCAGTACCACGATGGCATCATCTACCACTAAACCGATGGCGAGCACCAAGGCTAGCAGAGTTAACAAGTTGATGGAAAACCCAAGGGCGTACATGACAATAAACGCTGCCACCAGCGACACAGGCACCGTCACGGCTGGTACCAGTGTCGCGCGAATGTTGCCCAAGAACACGTAAATCACCAAGACCACCATCAAAACCGCAATGGCCAAGGTTTCGTACACTTCGTTGATGGAGGCTTCGATAAAGATCGATGAATCATAGCTGGGTACAATAAAAATGTTGTCAGGCAGGGTTTCTTCGATTTGCTGAATAGCTTTTTTAGCCGCCCTAGCCACATCCAAGGTATTGGCTTTGGATTGTTTGGTAATACCCAAACCAATCATGTTCACGCCGCCACCACGAAACTCCGTTTCATCGTCCTCTGCGCCTAGTTCTACTCGGGCAATTTCGCCCAGTTTGACCAAGTAACCATCGGCCCCGGCTTTGATGGTTAGCTTGGCAAAATCGTCTGGACTTAAGAAACTGCGGGCCACTCGCACTTCAAAATCGCGACTCACAGATTCCACTTCACCGGCTGGCAATTCAACGTTTTCCGAGCGTATAACCCTTTCCACGTCGGCGACGGTAATTTGTCGCGCTGCCATAGCATTGCGATCCAACCAGACTTTCATGGCATAACTGCGCCCGCCGCCAAGACGCACGTTAGCGACGCCCTCAGCAACCGATAAGCGGTCTACAACGTAGCGGTCGGCGTAGTCAGTTAACTCCATTACCGACAAGTTATCACTGCGCAGGTTGTACCATACGATGACGTCTTCATCGGAGTTGGTTTTAGATACTTCAGGTGGCTCGGCTTGGTCGGGTAAATTGTTTAAAGCTCGACTCACACGCTCGCGCACATCGTTAGAGGCCGCATCGATGTCTCGCGACAAATTAAACTCAATGCTAATCGAGGAGCGACCGTTGCGGCTGCTGGAACTGATGCTTTTAATGCCTTCAATGCCACTAATGCGATCTTCTAACAGCTGCGTGATCCTGGTTTCAACAATAGCAGCGGATGCACCAGGGTAGTTGGTATTGATCGAAACAATGGGCGGATCGATATCGGGATATTCGCGCAATGACAGCATGCTGATAGACACAATGCCAAACACCACTAAAATGAGGTTAACAACAGAGGCAAAGACCGGACGTTTAACCGAGAGATCAGATAGCAACATGACTTAACCCTGCCCTTGACCGCTGTTTAATACCTTGACTTTTGACCCTTCCCTGACCCGCAGCGTGCCCTCAACAACCACCTGCTCGCCACTTTGCAGACCTGATAAAATCTGCGCAAACCCCGGTTTTCTATAGCCAACTTTTACCTCTTTGCGCAGCACGGTATCTTGCTCAACCACAAAAACAAATTGTTTGTCATCCACCGGCACCAGAGCCGATTCTGGCAATACCAAAGTACTCAACAACTGTTTTTGCAGATTAATTTGCAACAACATGCCGGGGCGCAGTTTAAGATCGGGATTGGTCACCGTGGCGCGAATTTGGATAGAACGAGTATTGGGATCAACACGTGAAGCAATACTGCTGATGGTGCCAACAAAGGTTTCATCTGGATAAGCCACGGATGTGGCGCGCACTGCTTGATCCAAGGCCACACTGGGCAAATGCGATTCTGAAATATTAAAATCTACCTTCACCGTGGATAAGTCATCCAAGGTGGTAATCACATCACCCGGCTTGACCAAGGCACCTAAACTGACTTGGCGAATACCCAGAATTCCCGCAAACGGCGCGCGCAATTCCAGTTCATTTAATTGCGACTTGGCGATATCCATCTGGGCTTTAGTGGCTTTCACTTTGGCTTGTTGTTCATCCAACAATTGTTCAGAGGTGGCACTTTCTTTGGCCAAATTGGTTAGGCGTACTAATTGACGTTGCGCTTCTTGCAGGTTGATATCAAGGGCACGTAAACGCGCCAATTCTTCTTCGTTGTTAAGTTGCAGCAGCAATTGACCTTGCTTAACCAGTTGCCCATCAGTGAAATCAATACTTTGCACCGTATCTGTGGTTTGCGCCGTTAAAAATACCGACTCGTTGGCTTTGGCGGTGCCTAGCGCTTCAATGATCACGGCAAACTCTTCTTCGGCGATCCGATGGGTAGTGACCGGTGTTACGCCAGCCTGTTGCTTGTTTTGCACTTCGTCTTTTGGCAAGTACAAGTAGCCAACCAATACGATGAACGCCAGCGCAGCAATCAACAGAGGAGAAATTTTTAGAGCTCGTGACATGAATAACCTTCTTGTTATGTAAATCTATCCACCAACATGCTTTTCATCACCCAAACAACAGGCGTGCTCAGTGGCTTCCATACAAAGTCAGCGTAAAATGAGTGGAAAACACAGCGTTAGCTGCAATAATGCGCCCTTTAAAGCCCACATAGTACGGCAAATTTTGCAATTAAGATTATTAAATATCGTCTGGCTGTGCCTGCTCCTCGTCGCTTGCAGTAAAGAACGACTCGACGCCCCCATGTGCCGGTATCAAGGCGAAGCACCTCATTTAGCCAGTGGCGCCGCCGCCTGCCTGGTGCGTATCGGCTCCAAGCTCCTTGCCATCGAAACCGAACACAAGGCTTGGCACCTGCCCGCAGGCCAAGCACAACAGCCCCTCTCTCGCCAATGCACCGCACACTTAGCGGTTTGGCAACTCACCGGCTTTAATGTGGAAATAGGTGAGCTATTGGGTCAGCTAGAAGACGAAACCCCGGTCTTTGCCTGTGATTTACAGGCTGGTTTTGACGACTCTACCGACACCCTACCTGTTCCAGCGTGGGCTGAGTATAAAGTGCGACAAATAGCCTTAATCGATCCCTTTGCCCTTACCCCGAGAGAATGGCAATCGCCAGACGAACTCATTGTCATTCGCAGCTATTTTAACGCGGTGAAAGCGCCAAAAATCAGCGAGGGGCCAGCCCATGATGTGCCAAGGCCGGAACCTGAGCCCACAGCAGAATGAGGAACTGGCCTTATGACAAAAAAGCGCGGGTATATTAGGCTCTGGGGCCAACATTATCACGGTTGTTTATACCAAATATTGGTTAATTGACCGCAAGTTAGTGAGCCTTTAGGTATACTCTTACGTTGTTATTTTACTATCACTTGATCACAAGAGACTCAGTTATGCCCCAATATAATGCGCCACTCACCGACATGCAGTTTTTACTTCACGACTGGCTGCAACTCGACCACCACTATCAACAGCTTGGCATAAGCGATTTTGATAGCGAACTCGTTAACGAGATCCTCAGCCAAGGGGCAAAATTTGCAGAAGGCGTCATCGCTCCGCTCAACCGCGAGGGTGACGAACACAGCAGTAAATTGCTAGACGGAAAAGTCACCACCCCAGCGGGTTTTGCTCAAGCCTATCAGGATTACATTGCCAATGGTTGGAATGCCATGCTTGGTAGCAGTGAATATGATGGACAGGATATGCCCTACACCATGGCGATCCCGGTGCACGAAATGCTCAACTCAGCCAACTTAAGTTGGCGTTTAATTTGTATGCTCACTGAGAGCGCCGTACTTGCCGTAACCAAACATGGTGATGAGCAACTTAAAAAAACTTACTTGGCTAAGCTGATCAGCGGTGAGTGGACTGGCACCATGTGTTTGACTGAGCCCCATGCTGGTACTGATTTAAGTTTGTTGTCGGCCAAGGCTCAACCCAATGGCGACGGTAGTTACCTTATCAGTGGCAGCAAAATCTTTATCTCTGGAGGTGATCAAGACTGGAGCGACAACATCTGTCATTTGGTCCTTGCTCGTCTGCCCGATGCCCCAGCGGGAATCAAAGGTATTAGCTTGTTTTTAGTGCCCAAGATTTTGGTGTCGGCCAGCGGTGAACTCGGTGCGGCCAATCAGGTATCGGTGGGCAGTATTGAGAAAAAAATGGGTTTAAAAGCCTGTCCGACCTGCGTGATGAATTTTGATGAAGCACAAGGTTGGTTGGTTGGGGATGAAAATAAAGGCCTCGCTTGTATGTTCACGATGATGAATGATGCCCGTTTCCAAGTTGGTTTGCAGGGTTTAGGCATTGCCGAAGCATCGTATCAAGGCGCCTTGAGCTATGCCCGTGAACGCCTGCAATCACGTGCCCCACAGGGTGTCGCCCAGCCTGATAAAAAGGCGGATAGCATTATGTTCCAGCCCGATGTTCGGCGTATGTTGCTGACCCAAAAAGCCCTCACTGAAGGTTGTCGTGCCCTAGCCTTGTTGTACGCCCAGCAAATGGACGTGGAAAAATACGGCAATGCAGAACAACAACACGCTGCGGCCAAGGTGATTGCCTTTTTGACACCTATTTGTAAAGGCTTCATGACCGACATGGGAACCGATGTGAGCAGCTTAGGCATTCAAGTTTACGGTGGTCATGGTTATATTCGCGAATGGGGCATGGAGCAATTGATGCGCGACAGTCGCATTGCCCAATTATATGAGGGCACCAATGGCATTCAAGCCGCTGATCTTATTTCCCGAAAACTGGCCCGTGATAATGGTGTGACGCTGCAAGCGACACAAAGCTTATTGCAAAAATGGGTGAGTGACATTCAACTACCTTCAAGTCAAGCATTCGCGCAAGATTTGCTTAATGAATGGGTAGGCACCTCCCAACAACTGATTCACTTAAATGCGGTGGACTTAGCGGGCAGCGCTTATGATTACATGCACTACAGTGCCTATTGCATATTGGGTATTTTATGGTTGAGCATGGCTGACCGTGCTCAGCAATCGTCAATTGAAAGCTTAAAAAGTGGCAAAGCCAATACCTGTGCCTTTTATTTGAAACGTCTATTACCGCGCAAAGACGGGTTTAAACTGAACTTGCTCAGCGGCGCCAATGATTTATTGGCCCTTGCCGATCACGAGTTTGATTACCAATAATTAATGCGATGGCATAAAAAAAGGCGCTTGACTGACATCAAGCGCCTTTTTTATCGCTTTGATTAAGCCTTAGGCTTTACGGCGTAAGCTGATTAGACCAAACAGAGCAAAACCGAACAAGCCAAGCGTAGCAGGGGCAGATACCGCTGAAACGTTAGCCGCCGCATAACTTTGTGGATCGACCTCTGCATCTTCGCTAGCAAATACGTTAACCAAGTTAAACTCGGTAGAACCTGCTGCTTTGGCAATTAAATTGAACTTAGCAGCGACAAAAGGCGAGTCAACCGCAACAACATCAAAATTGCTCCAGGTGGCCGCTAAGCCATAGAATTCCTCGTTGACTTCATAAATGAAGTCTGAGGTATCCAATAACACGCCGCTTAATGACAAAGAGTCAAACATAAACAATGATGTGTCGTATTCAAGCTCAAACGCAAAGAAGTCAATGGGGTCAAAGCCTGAACCCGTCACTGTCACTTCAAGGGCATCACCCACCGCCACTTCGGTATCAGAAATAGTGATTGAAATAAGGCCTGCGTTGGCACTGAAGCCAACAAAAAACGCTAAAGCAGCAATTAATTTTTTCATGGTTTTTATCCTACAACGTAAAGGTTAATTGAGTTATGCCGCGCAACTAGTGCGCGTACATAGGGTTTTCATTACACGGGTATCAAGGGCATTGACTACACCGTCATTATTTAAATCAAACGCCATATCGATGGGTAAACGCTTTTGAATGGCAAGCGTAAGGGCGCGAATATCGTTTACGTCCACATCACCGTCACCATCCCAGTCACCACGCACCACTTGAGTATCAAGCTGGAAGCTCATGACCACAGGATCGTGATCTGACATACGGAATTGGTCGGGAGCAAAAAATGTAACCAGTTGCTCGGCCGATTTATTTTCAACGTTGTAATCCAATACTCGTGGCTCATCGGCATTGATGTGCCAATCGTTGGCATCCACTGCCACAGCCAACAAGTCGGCAGAAGCAAGGGCATGGTCCAAATAACCTACTGTGCCACCAAAGCTGTAAGAGTATGCTTCTGCACCTTGGAAATGCTCGATCAAGTTAGTGAAGCCTGCTACTTGTAAAGCCAAAATTGGATCTTCTTTAGCATAAGCGTTTAAGTCACCGATGATTAACTGACGGCTTTGCTGACTGAGGTATGCGTCAGTAGCTAACCACGTTGTTAAGGCATTGGCTTGTTGTACACGACGACCGTTGTAACACCCTTGGCCATCGCCATTATCTGCATCGGCACCACCATCAGCGCCACAACCTTTGGATTTGAAGTGATTAACCACAACCGTCAAGGTTTCACCATTGCTAACTAGGGCAAACGTTTGTGCAATCGGTGGGCGATTAAAAATGCTGTCATTGTTGATCATCACAGCATTGACGGGGCTTACTTTCGCTGGCTGGTAAATAAATGCGGTGGTGATTTGATCAGTACTCACACTGGCACCTGTATCAACTAAGGCATATGTACCGGCACCAAGGATATCGTTTAAGCCCGATACCACATCATGTAAGGCACTACCTGCCGCTACACCATTGTTCTCGATTTCCATCAAACCCACGATATCGGCATCCAAGGCTACGATGGCTGCTAACATTTTAACGCGTTGGCGATCGAATTCTTCGGCACTGTCAGCGCCGCGAGGATCCGGTGATACTCCGGGTAAATCAAGGGTAGTGAAGTAGTTTAATACGTTCATACTGGCCACTTTTACATTACCCAAGCTTAATTCTGGCTGTGCGGTACGAGCATTGGTTGCCGCAAAAGTAGGCTCAGAGGTTGGGATCACACGATAGTTACCGAAGCTAAAATCCATCACACCCGTTAAGGCACTGACTGTATCGCCACCGCGCAGGGTATTGGCGGCAGATAAACCACCGGTAGGATAAATAACATCAGCCGGATTAGAGCCGTTTGCACCATCATCAAGAATCACTGCGTTCAAACTGTTTTGTGCGGCTACGGCTTGCGCTTCAGCACTGCCAGCAGGGAACAAGTTAGTGGGGTTGTAGAGACGACCAAAAGATAAGGTCACTTCACCAAATTGTGCAAGGCTGTAGTTGTCGCTGACCGTTAAGGCTTGAGCTGCGGTCACCAACATACCTTCGAATGCTTCTGCTGCATTAGCATCGGCAAAAGGCAAACTAAAGCTTACGGCGTCAACAGTGGCAGTACCACAATCCAAAGGCGCGGCAGCAGCAGTCATTTGAGTCTTTGCAAAATTTTCTGACACATCACCCACCACGCGCACAACAGTGCCAACCGCTGGCATGCTGCCGGTATAAGCAACAAATAAACCTTCAGAGGTCTGTGCATCAGTATCCATGTCTGCCGCTTCTTCTTGCATGAAGAAACCGCCAATCGCTGGGAATGTCGCACTGACAACAGCTTCGACTACCACTGTTTGTCCCACAACCGGGGATACATCGCTATTGCCTTGCACGGCACTGATAAGCGTAGCTGGATCAGCACACTGGCCAAGTGCCGTTGTGCCGCCGTTATCACCACCATTGGCTGCACCAAAACTTTGATTAGTATTGACGGCGTCATACGTAGAAGCCATCACTTCTTGCCAGCTAAAATCGGCATATTCAAAACCTGCGCCACCCAACTGCAGTGAGTCACCGTCTAAAGTACTGCCGGTCTCAGCCACACCAATGTCGACACTGCTCATACCTAATGCAGGGCCGTTGGTGGCAACAAAACTGCCTTCATAACTTAAAAACTGAATGACCGTTGCGTCAGCAGCGACAAGCGCCACACCATCTGGCGCACCATTTTGCAAACCAGAGATGGGGAAAAACACGGTACCAAAGCCATTTTGTTGATTGGGGATAGTCCCCGACAATGGCGTGATACTGTATGTTTGACCGTTGCTACCATTGTAAGGCACCAAGCTCATACCGCTTAAATCTAAACCGGCCAAGCCCGCTATTTCAAAGCCTTCACCGGCATCTGTGCTGGCGTCATCGTAATGAATTTCATTAATGAAGGGTAAAGGTGCAACAAAGGTTTGTCCGGTGTTAACTGCGTCATAGGTGTTTTGCGCCGCTGCTTGCCACGTAAAGTCAGCATATTTGAAGCCTGAACCGGCTAACTGCATAGAGTAACCGTCTGGCGTTGTACCAGGTTCATTCACACCGATATCTTCGCTGGTCATGCCGCTGGCAGGTCCGTTAGTGGCTGCAAACGAGCCTTCATAACTTAAAAACTGTAATACAGTTGTACCGTCGGCAGCCACTAAAGCCACACCGTCTGGTGCACCATTTTGTAAGCCAGAAATAGCGAAGAATACTGTGCCAAATCCGTTTTGTTGGTTCGGGATAGTGCCTGATAAGTCTGTGATGCTATACGATTGACCATTGCTGCCGTTGTAAGGGACAAGTGTCATACCGCTTAAGTCAGTGCCAGCAGGACCGGCAATCTCGACACCTTCACCGGCATCGGTGCTTGCATCATCATAATGAATTTCATTGATGAAAACTAAGCTAGAAGTGCCAGTAGCGGGTGTTTCGCCGCCGGTGTCACCACCGCCTGTATCGCCACCACCTGTTTCACCGCCTGTGTCGCCACCGCCTGTTCCACCGCCAGTGCTCGCACAGCTTTCACTTGGGTAAAGGGTTGCGATCCAATTTGGATTATCGATAAAGGGGTTACGGTTACCTTGTACTTCATAAATACGGTCGTTACGACGTTGTTCATCAGCGTCGACAGGATCGGCGTTACTCCACGCAATCAAAGTACATAAGTAGCCAAGGTTGGGTTCGCCAGAGGTGGTCAAACGGTTTACCAATGCCAAGTCTGGTGTATTGTCAGAGCCCGCACCTTCATAACGGGTATCCATGTAGAACATCATACGTGCTACATCACCCTTCACTTCATTGCGTGGTTCGAATGAGTCACCGTCATATTTGTTGATGGGACTTTCAGGTAACACCGAATCACTGTTGTCGAAGTCTAGGTTACCGCGTGAACTGTTGACGCTGATATCGGTGGGACGTAAATGATGAATATCGGTATGCGCCAACTGACTTTCATCAGGGAAACCATGGCTTTTTGGCCATGAGTGCTCACGGTTCCAATTGTCTGGGTTAGAGCTGGCCGCACCGCTACCGTTCGAGGCTTTGGCTTGTGAACGCGCCGTATACCATAAAATCACATTGTCAGTGTTGGCTGCATCTTCATCAGTGTAGGTTAAAGCAGTCCACACTTCAGCATAGGTTAACGATTTGATATCGCTGCTGATCACGTTATTGATCGCTACTTTGATGGTTTCTGGGCTTGAGTTAAGATCAATTTCGAGTTGCACAGGGGCGTAATAATCAGCGGCATTAAATGTGCTGATGTCTTTAAATTTGGGTAAATCTGGACAGCCGGTACACACACTGCCACTGATCACATCACCACCAGTTTCACCGCCTGTGTCGCCACCGCCAGTATCACCACCACCGGTAGAACCATCGCCAAAGATTTGCGCAACGTTGACTTCACCAAAAGAATCATCTTCACTGTAAACCCAAACAAAGTCGTTGTATTGGGTGCCCGAGCCGGTCAACTGCAATGATGCACCGATGGGTGTGGTGCCCGTTTCTGACACGCCGATATCAGTACTGACGATACCATCAGCAACACCACCAACCCCAGTCATGCTACCTTCGTAACTTAAAAACTGAATGAGGGTACCGGTATTGTCTACCAAGGCAACGCCATCAGGCGAACCGTTCTGAATACCTGATGCAGGACCTGCAAAGCTCAACGTTCCGTAGCCACCAGATTGATCAGCCAGTGTGCCTGACAAATTAATCGTGCCGTAAACGCTACCATTGCTGCCGTTATATAAAACCAAACTGTAGCCTGATAAATCAGTACCTGCAGTTCCAGCCACTTCAATGGCTTCACCTACATCACCACTGACATTGTCGTAGTGTATTTCATTGATAAAAACGGTGGCTTGCGCCGCTGGCAACATAAATAGGGCCAGTAATCCTTGGTAACGTAACTTCATTTTTTCTCCTGCGCGCGTTAGCGATCGGTAGACCGATTTTTTAGTATCATTTCTTGGGGCATGCGATGTTCTTTTACTTCTGTGACATCCATATGACAGCGAGGAAGAAAGGCAAGCAACAACAAAATAGTTTTAAATCGGATTTTTCTTAGCAAATTTTACGCCACTAAGTTTTTTACTTTTAAAACATGTTTTTAAGCAATTTTTTTACATTTTGAAAATGTATATTGCAAAAAAAGCTGACAGTATTTTGTACAACTACAGGCCCTGCGGTTAACAAACCTACCGTGTTTTAAGATGAACAAGTGGCCAACACAAAAATCCACGCAAAGGTGTAAAACCCACCTTATAAATTTTTTATATTCTTGCTTGCATATCAGAAAAAGTTCAGCTAACTTGCATCATATAAATATCATAATGATATCAATTGGAGACTTATATGATCACTGAAAAACCCGCGTTTTCACTTAATGGTTATCCCATGTTTTTATTGGTATTGCCTGTTTTGCAGATAATATTTGCTTTGGCATTAGTTAATCGAATTTTACTGCCCCTAGCCGCCCTCGGTAGTTTGGCGACCTTAATTTGTTGGGCTGGTTTTTTTATGGTGCAGCCAAATCAAGCTCGAGTCTTTACCTTGTTTGGTAGTTATGCCGGTACCGAAAAACGTAACGGTTTACGTTGGACCATTCCTTTTTATATCCGTAAAAGTGTGTCACTTCGTGTACGAAATTTTGAGTCTGCCAAGATAAAGGTTAACGACAATTTAGGTAACCCTATCGAAATTGCCACCATCGTGGTATGGGCAGTGACCGACTCCGCAGAAGCTTTGTTTGAAGTGGATGATTACGAAAGTTATGTCACTATCCAAAGTGAGTCTGCCTTACGAATTATGGCCAGTCATTACGCCTATGATCCGCAAGATGATGACAGTCAAGAAATCGCTTTGCGCAGCCATCCACAGCAAATATCTGAGATGCTCAAAAAGGAAATCCAAGAACGTTTAGGCAAAGCAGGCGTCACGGTGCACGAGGCTAAAATCAGCCACTTAGCCTATGCCCAAGAAATTGCGAGTGCCATGTTACAGCGCCAGCAAGCCAGTGCCATTATCGCCGCCCGCAGTAAGATTGTAGAGGGTGCAGTGGGTATGGTTGAAATGGCCCTTGAGCGCTTAAAAGCACAAAACGTGGTGAACTTAGATGAAGAACGGAAAGCGGCCATGGTGAGTAATTTATTGGTGGTGCTGTGTGGCGATAAAAACGTCCAACCTATTGTTAACTCGGGTTCGTTGTATTAACGCCATGATGAAACAACCATCACAATACGCGACCACTTTTCACTTTCAGCTAAAAGAGCACGATTGTTTTGACTAAAAAAGCCTTTCCACTGCGTATTAGCGCCGACGTATTAGCCGCAATTCAACGCTGGGCTGATGACGATTTGCGCAGCTTAAATGCGCAAATTGAATACGTATTGCGTGATGCTTTGGTGAAACAAGGGCGAGTGAAATTGGTACAAAAAGTGCTGACTGAGGTGATGGAGCAGGACGAGTCTGGCAAACAACCAGACTAAACACCTGCTCTTCAGCCAAATTGGGACTTACGCAACTAATTTTGCCCTGTTTCTTAACCACAAAACAGGCAGCAACAGTAAACTTAACCACCCTGCACTACCACCTTCCACTATCACGGTGGTCTCGGTGTATTCAAAGTTTTTACTTTCTAAGCTAAGCAAATAGAGATCTGGATCATCGTAACTATCAAGGGTGGCAACCAGCTCATCGCTATAAGCATCATAAAGCTCAATTAACATTTCATAGTCCCCAGTAGGAAACCCGTTGAGCAGTTCGGTATCCACCACCAAACTGTCGCCCTCGTCGTCACCAAAAATACTGAATACTGAGGTGGTATGAAATTCCTTGTACAGCTCACCACGAGTTAGATACAAACGCGCATACACTTCTGCCCGTTGATAAACTGTGTCTGCATCAAACTCCAGTGAAAATCGATAGGCGTAGCCGTCGTAATCAAGATCATTGCGCAGCGTCACACTTGCATCATATATCCAAAAGTCTTGATTGGCATGGCTCATGACTGTGCGTTGCTGGGTACTGCGCGCTGCTTGCTGGTGTAAGTATTTAGATTTTTGTTGGGCGTTGTTGCCAGCAACAGCCCCTTTGTCCATAGCCGAGGCTAATCCAGTAGTGCTGACATCTGAGCGTTTTATCAGTAAATTGCTGGTTAAGCCGTGCTGAGTTTCGGTGGATTGGGCCGCCCACTGGTCTTGGTTTGCATATACACTGTGGCTGGCTACAGCGCTGGTGATCGCGCTTGCTAAGATGATTAAAGCTGATTTTTTCATCACACTCTCCTTCTGATTTAAGTGAGAGTGTGAGCCGAAAAATCTGAACCTTAACTGAAGCAAGTCTTAAGCAAAAAATGCCCTACAATAAACCCGGCAACGCTGGTCTAACGCATACCACGCTTTTCTTTGATCATTTCATAGGCCGCTTGAATGTCTTGGGTTTTATTTTTAGCTAACTCTAACGCTTGTTTGGGTAAACCTTTCGAAACAAGCTTGTCTGGGTGATTCTCCCCCATCAATTTACGGTAAGCTTTTTTTACGGTTTTATCGTCATCGCTGGCTTGGCAGCCTAAAATTTTGTAAGCATCAGCCAGCGATTGTTGTGCGGAATAACCCGAGCTGCGTTGCTGCTTTGATTGTTGACCACGCCCCTGTCCCGTTTGACCTTGGCGAAAACGCAGTTCTGCCTCAAAAACTGACAAGAGATATAATAAGTCGTTTTCTTTGAAGCCCATGTAGCGGGCGACGTTTTCTAGTATCGTTTGCTCTGCTTTGTCGAGTTTACCGTCAACGTAGGCCGCCTGAATCAGTATCTCTAAGTAAACTTGCAGAATATCCCGTCGTCCATGGCACGACTCTTTGAATTCAATGATGGTGGCCTTTAAGGGGAAATCAGCGGCCTTGCCATCGCGAAAGGCATTTTGCGCCTCACGCCTGACATCACCCTCTAGGCCCATTTGATCCATCAGCGCACTGGCCATGCGGATTTCAGCATCACTCACTTGCCCATCCGCCTTGGCAACATGCCCCATCACAGAAAATAAGGTATGAAAGAAAATGGCATGCTGTTTTAACTCATCTTGGCTGGTAAAAAAGCGACTAAAGCCGCCCATTTGATTGAAATCTTGACTGTAGCCTTTATCAAATACATGTCCGACGATGAACCCCAAGATGGCGCCGGGAATGCGTGCAAACATAAAGCCAAACAGCGTGCCTAATATTCGTCCTATCATAAAATTTTTGTCTATGCCTTATAGTTGAGCAACGCCAAGCTTGCTGAGGAAACGACACTGGTCAAGATGTGATATCCAGTGAAATGGGTGCAAGTTTCTATATTACAATAATTTAAAAATGTTTCATCCTGTGTGTCAGAGTTCCCTACCTGTGGGGAAGAAGCTATTTGCTATGTTTAACACTTATGTGCGCTGAAATAGCAGTTTTTTCATAAGTCTGCTGGTAAATCCTGACGAAACCCTTAAAATCGCCGGTTTACATTTAAGCGCTCAGCAACTAAGGCTTACATCCCTATCTCCAATGCAAACTAGGCTCCCTTTATTGTTAACCATTTTGGCCTTGTACAGTGCTGCTAGCTTGGCTGAGCCGCAGTGTTTTAGCCCTGTGGAGCCCCTGAGCTTGAATAATCAGTTAGGTACAGGGCAGATTAGAGTCAAAGCGCAAAGCACCATGATCCAGCAAGACACGGTGGCGCAGTTCAGTGGTAAGGTAGAAATAGAAAACAATACTTCGCGGATCATGGCTGATTCCGCCGATGTTGACCGACGCACGCAAGCCTTAAATGCCAGTGGCGATGTAAGTTATCAAGACAAACAAATCAGTGTAAAAAGCCAAGGCGTGAGTTTGAATACCCGCACCAATGCCTTGGTCATTGAAGATACCGAATATCAGTTGGCTGCTATGACTGGTCGAGGCAAGGCTGAAACTATCGCCCTGAGTCAAGATGCTGGCATTAAGTTACAAGAGGTAAGTTTTTCAACCTGCCCAGAAGGGCATGAAGATTGGCGTATTCAAGCGAGCACCATTAGTTTGTCACCGGATCAATTGCGCGGTGAAGTCAGTCACGCACGTTTTTATTTGGGCGACGTCCCAGTACTATATCTTCCTTATTTCTCCTTTCCCGTTACCGACACCCGCCAATCGGGATTACTCTACCCAGAAATTTCAAGTTCAAGCTCCACCGGACTCTCGTTTGAACAGCCTTATTATTGGAACATTGCCGAAAACATTGATGCCACCATTGCTCCACGGCTTATGAGTGAGCGTGGCTTGCAGTTGAAAACCGAATTGCGCTATTTAACCGAGAGTCAAACGGGCCAATTCGATCTCGAATATTTAGCGAATGATCGGGCAACCGGCAGTAAAGATGATCGTTATTTTTATCGCTTTGTGCATCAAGGACAATTCCAGCAAGATTGGCAGATCAGTGCTGAATACAATGGCTTAAGTGACAGTAACTACATTGTCGACTTGGGTTCAGATTATTATAACCGCGCTGATACCCATTTATATCGAACCTTGGGCTTGAGCTATTTCAGTGAACAGCTTGATTTCAATTTACAGATGCGAGACTTCGAAATCTTAGGTGATCACGCCAACAGTTATCGTGCTTTACCAGAAATGAAACTCAATTATGCGCTGCCTGTATTACAACATCTTGAGTTCGCACTGAATTCTGAATTAGCTTATTTTGACAATAACAGTGCCACTAGCCCACAAGCCACACGCTGGCATATTGCCCCAAGTTTGCGCCTACCCTACCAAACGGCGTGGGGAGAATTTATGGCTGAAACCACCTTATTGCAAACCTACTACCGGCAAAAAAATATTGTCAATACCCAACTGAGTGAACAAGTATCACGCACCCTGGGCCAAGCCCGTATTTATGGCGCCTTGGCGTTTGAGCGCACGGCGAACTGGTTGTTAAAGAATGCTGTTCAAACCCTCGAACCCAAGGTGCAATATCTGTACACCAGTTATCAAGATCAAACTGACATCGGCTTGTATGATACTACGCGCTTGTTTACTGATTTTGATGGTTTATTTCGTGCCCAAAAGTTCACAGGTCTTGACCGGATCAGTGACAAAAACCAAGTCACCATGGGTCTCACCACACGCATTTTGGACGCCAATAATCAGGAACAATTCTCTCTGAGTGTTGGTCAGATATTTTTTCTCAGTGATATCAGAGTGGTTGCTGCCTCTGAGCAGGGAGACCGCTCCGCCTTAGCAGCAGAACTTAACTGGAAACTAGGCAGCAAATGGTATGCCCATACTGAAGCACAGATATCCAGCCAAACAGATAAGGTAGACCGCAGCAGTGTCTCCTTGGAATACACTTCTTCACGAGATCGCGTCGCGCAAATTAACCATCGTTATGTACGCGAATTATCCGGTCAAGAAATCAATCAAGTCGGTGTGACCGCAAGTTGGCCCATCAATGACAAATGGCATTGGGTTGGTCGCTGGTATCATGACGTGACCAACCATCGTACGGTTGAGTCTTATGTTGGCGTGCAATATGAGTCATGTTGTTGGGCTATCCGCATCAGCACACAACGCCATCTGAGCAACCGCTTTGATATTAATGGTGCACAAAGTACCAATGAATTTGAATCGGGCGTTGCCTTGCAATTTATCTTAAAAGGCTTAGGCAGCGAAAGTCGTGGTCGTGATATGTTAACCGACGGATTATTTGGCTATCGTCAACCCTATTTGTTGAACTAAAGCGCTATTTTGCTGTTTATATCGGTAATGCTAAAAAATGACGGATCACGACTGCGTTTTAAGGCAAAATAGAAGTGTGTGAAGATTAACAAGCAGAACACCCTGAATTCGCAAGTACATGCAAGGCTCTGGCCTTCACCTTAAACTAACCAAAAAGTAAAAGTAAAAGTAATCATGAAATTAATCGTAGTAAGTTTATTTGTTGCTGTGCTGTTCTCAACATCGGCTAAAGCGGCGCCAGAAATGCTTGATAGCGTCGCGGTGATCGTTGATCAAGGCGTGGTGCTTGAAAGCCAAATTGAAGAATTGGTGGCAACAGTAAAACGTAATGCCATTCAAAATAATCAAACCTTACCCTCTGATCGTGCATTGCGTACTCAGGCCATTGAGCGTTTGATTGTAGACAGTTTGCAAACCCAAATGGCCGAGCGCATGGGTATTCAAATCAGTGATCCTCAGCTGGATCAAACCATTGCCAATATTGCGCAAAACGACAAAATGACGCTGGCAGAATTGCGCGAAAAAATCGCTGCAGAAGGCATGACTTATGAAGTGTATCGGGAAGAGATCCGCAAGGAACTCATCGTGGGTGAAGTGCGCCGCGCCAACGTGCGTCGTCGCATCTATATCACGCCGCAAGAAGTAAACAACCTGATAAAACTGATAGATGAGCAAGGTGGACAGCAGGCAGAATATCGCTTAGGGCATATTTTGATAGCCTTCCCCAATGAGCCGTCTGATGATGACGTAGCCAAAGCGCGTGACACGGCTGACAAGGTGCTTGAGTTGCTTAACTCAGGTTCGGAATTTGCCAAAATTGCCACTGCTTCGTCCTCTGCAGCCAACGCGCTCGAAGGGGGTGATATGGGCTGGATGAATATTAACTCCATGCCGACTTTGTTTGCCGAAGCGGTGCAAAATCGCAGTAAAGATGAACTCATTGGCCCCATTCGTAGTGGCGCAGGTTTTCACATTTTGAAAGTTATCGATACTCGTGGCATCGAGAAAGTTGAAGTGGTGGAAATGAATTCACGTCACATTTTGATCAAACCCTCGGTGATTTTAAGTGACGAAAAAGCCGTGCAGATGCTCAAAGAGTTTCGCGCGAAAATTCTCGCTGGTGAAGCTGATTTTGCCACCTTGGCTAAAGAGCACTCAGCTGACCCGGGTTCAGCCTTAAAAGGTGGTGAATTAGGCTGGGCCGATCCAAATGTGTATGTGCCTGAATTCAGAGATACCTTAAATGCCTTGGAAGTGAATGAAATTAGCCAACCTGTGCGTTCTGTACATGGCTGGCACTTAATGCAGTTGCTCGACAAGCGCGTTGGTGACGCGACGGAAAAACTCAAAGAAGACAAGGCTTATCAGCTGCTTTATCAGCGTAAGTTTTCTGAAGAAACTGATGCTTGGTTACGTGAAATCCGTGCCACTGCCTATATCGATGTTATTCCTAAAAAAGAACGTTGAGTGAGTCTAACGAAATTAGCGATAACCCCCGGTGAACCAGCAGGCATTGGTCCAGACCTGCTGATCCAACTGGCCCAACAAGCTTGGAACGTGCAGTTGGTGGCCTTTGCCGATGCAAGTATGTTACAAGCTCGTGCGGCTTTACTGGGGCTAGACTTAGCGATACTGCCCTACGACCAAAACGCCAAGGTTTTACCCGCCGCCAAACAGTTATATTGTGTCAACATTGATTGTGCAGTGCCACCGCAAGCGGGGCAACTTGATAAACGCAATAGCCCTTATGTATTAGCAACCTTAGGCGCAGCCGCTTCACGTACACTTAACGGTGAGTTTGACGCGTTGGTCACGGGCCCCGTGCACAAAGGTATCATCAACGAAGCGGGGGTGCCTTTTAGTGGCCATACCGAATTTTTTGCCGAACTGGCCAATACCCCTGACGTAGTGATGATGCTGGCGACCCAGGGTTTACGTGTTGTCCTAGCCACCACGCATTTGCCCCTTGCTCAGGTACCAAGTGCCATTACCTATGACGGCTTACGCAAAACGCTGCATATTGTGCATCAAGAATTACAGCAAAAATTTGCCATCAAACAACCGCATATTCTCGTGTGTGGACTTAATCCCCATGCGGGTGAAGACGGTCACTTAGGCATGGAAGAAATCACTACTATTACCCCAGCCTTGGATAGCTTGAGAGCAGAAGGCTTGTTGTTAAGCGGTCCGCTGCCTGCTGACACATTATTCAATCCTCATTATTTGGCCAAGGCAGATGCTGTATTGGCGATGTATCATGATCAAGGCTTACCCGTGTTAAAATACAAAGGCTTTGGCGCCGCAGTAAACATTACCCTTGGCCTACCTTTCATCCGTACATCGGTTGATCACGGTACGGCCTTAGATCTCGCCGGTACCGGCAAAGCAAGCATAGGAAGCTTTGCCTATGCTATAGAAAGCGCAATTTCATTGGTAACGACACATGAGTAAACAACATCTCGGTCATACAGCACGTAAACGCTTTGGCCAAAACTTTTTGCATGACTTGTTTGTCATCGACCAAATTGTCGGAGCGATTCATCCTCAAGAAGGCGAAAACTTAGTAGAGATAGGCCCGGGCCTCGGTGCGCTAACTGAGCCGGTTTGTGCGCAAGTATCGGCTTTAACCGTGGTAGAACTGGATCGGGATCTCGCTGCGCGGCTGCGTTCTCACCATAGTTTAGCCAGTAAACTCACCATCATTGAAAGCGATGCTTTAAAATTTGATTTTTCAAGTTTATGTAAAACAGACAAACCCTTACGTGTCTTTGGCAATTTACCTTACAACATTTCAACCCCTTTGATGTTCCACCTCTTTTCTTTTGCTACACAGGTAAAAGACATGCATTTTATGTTGCAACAAGAGGTTGTAAATCGCTTAGCTGCCGCCCCTGGCAATAAAAACTACGGGCGTTTGTCGGTTATGGCGCAGTATCACTGCCAAGTAATACCTGTATTACACGTGCCACCAGAAGCCTTTAATCCACCGCCCAAAGTAGAGTCGGCCGTGGTGAGATTGATCCCACACCAGGTCAAACCGGTGAGTGTGTTAAGTGAGGAAAGTTTACATACGGTCTGTGCCCAAGCGTTTAATCAACGGCGCAAAACCATACGCAACAGTTTAAAAGACAGCCTCAGTGAGCAGCAGATTATCGATTTAGGCATCAATCCTGAATTACGCGCTGAAAATTTATCGTTGGTACAATTTGCCCAACTCGCCAACGCCAAGACAACGATGGAGACTGCATCATGTTAGAACAGCTGTGGCCAATGAAAATTACCGTGACAACGGCCTATCTGTCTGAGCATTCACCCGAAAACAAATATGCCTTTTCGTACAATGTCAGTATTAAAAACTTAGGGGCCAGCGAGATTAAATTAGTCAATCGCTACTGGTTAATCACTGATGGCAACGGCAAGGTAAGTGAGGTACGTGGACCCGGTGTGGTAGGTCAACAGCCGCTCATTGCCCCAGGTCAGAGTTTTCGTTATGCCAGTGGCGCAATACTCGATACGCCGGTGGGTACGATGCAAGGTTATTATGAGATGCAGGACGGTGACGGTAACATGTATCAAGCCCCTATTGACGTATTCGGTTTGGCTGTGCCCAATTTGGTTAATTAATCGTGGCTGACTATGTGGTAGGCGATATCCAAGGCTGTTTTGATGGCTTACAGCGTTTGCTACAACACATTCACTTTGATCCCACCAGCGATACGCTCACGGCAGTAGGTGACTTGGTAGGCCGTGGTCCGCAGTCGCTGCAAACCCTCGACTATTTAATCAATCTAGGCGAGCGTTTTCAAACAGTGCTCGGCAATCATGATTTGCACTTGTTGGCCGTTTACTGCGGCATCCGCAAGAAAAAAGCCTCAGACAAGTTTGATGCCTTACTCGCCAGCCCTAATATCAAACGCTATATCTCTTGGCTAAGAGCCAAACCCCTCGCCCTGACTTTAGGTGACAATGTATTAGTCACCCATGCCGGCCTGTATCCAAGCTGGTCAACGGCACAAGCTTTGGCATTAAGCACAGAATGCCAACTGGCCTTGCAAAGTGCAGATTGGAAAACCTTATTATCACACATGTATGGTGATGAACCTTCACGATGGCAAGCTGATTTAGCCGGCAACGATCGCCTGCGATTTATCATTAATGCCTTTACCCGCATGCGTTATATGCAAGATGCAGAAACCCTTGATTTTAGCTGCAAAGAAGCGCCTGCCCTAGCGCCTAGCTCCCTAACTCCTTGGTTTAAGATCAGCAACAAACAACTCCATCCAGATACAAAATTGGTGTTTGGGCATTGGGCAACCTTAGCCGGTTACACATCGAACCCACAGATGATTGCCTTGGACACGGGTTATATTTGGGGGCAACAAATGACATGTTGGCAACGACAAAACCAATGCAAATATACAATCGACTATCAAGAATAATGCTCAGGTGTCGATACTTAAGCCATTGATAAAGGCGGATTTCGTCTTTGTGCTCGTTGTGGAAAATGTATTTTTAAAGTGTTAATTTAGCGGAAATAATCTAGGATTAGTTTTCTTAGTAATAACTCGATTTGTTCACTACCCAGTATATAAGAGGCCAAGAATGAAAATAACAGTAGCCCATCGTGTTGTAGGCGGATTTCTTTTAATTACGGCTTTGCTGTTTATACTCGGTATCGTTGCGCTGACAAGCTTGAAGAGCATCGAGGATGCGACCGACCAAGTTAATACTTTAACTATCCCAGCAGTGAGCGGTAGCAGTCAGCTAAAAGTGTCTTTTTTGAACATGGGGCGCTTAACCACCGAAGCCTATTACGAAACTGAGCTAGCCGAACTGAGCAATAAAGTGTCTGCGTTTGAAACCAGCAAAGCAAAATTCGACGATGAAATGCGCACCTTAACGGCAATTGTTGCCAAGGACGCAGAACTACGTAATTCATTGGTGGAAACAGAATCGATTTATAGCGATTATTTGCAAAATGTCACGTCCATTTTTGATAATAAAAAAGCCTCCCTTGAATACGCCTCAAAAGTCGCCGACATGCTGTCGAATATCGAAGACAACGCGGATGACACCTCCACCTTTATTATCGACTTTGCCGATTTAGACGCCGTGCAAAACAGTCCACAGCTGCGTAAAGCCGCAGAAATTAGCCGTGGCTTAGAAACAACCTTAACCTCGCTGTTAACCGTGGGGGCTGACTATGTCAAAACCACCACCTTGGTCAGAGCGGATACCTTGGGCAATGAAGTGAATCTTGTGGTTAACCAAATCAAAGACAAGGTCACTGAGATCCGTGCCGCAGCCAATGGCCGTGACAATAGCGGCACCTTAAACGAAATGTATGCACTGATGGATTCTGTCACCGAAGCCGTCAGCTCATCCAACGGTTTAATCCAAACCCAACTCAAACGTTTGAACAGTAAAGACCAAGCAACCAAGTCCTACCTGAATTCTGAAGCAAATATCAATCAGGCAGTGGGTAAATTAGATGATCTACTACGGATTACCGATAAAAAGACTGAAAGCAGCAAAAAACAAGTGGCCAGTTCTGTTACATCTGGTTTGACTTGGACCATTATCATTGGTTTGGCATCTGTGGTGATTGCTGCAGCCATTGCTTATTTCACTGTCATGGCCATCATCAAGCCTCTACATAAAGTCAATGAGATGCTGAAAATTGTTTCATCAGGGGATTTAACCCGTAAGTTAGACGATTCAAAAGACGATGAGTTTGGTGACTTGGCAAAAAACTGCAATAACTTGATCAATAGTTTGAAAGGTTTGATATCCGGTATCAGTTCACGTGCTGCGCAACTGGCTGCAGCGGCAGAAGAGACTTCAACGGTTACGGCGCAAACCACCGTATCGATACAAGAGCAAAAATCACAAGTTGCGCAAGTTGCGGCGGCAACCACCGAGATGCACAGTACGTCGCAAATGGTAACTCAAAGCGCTGAGCATACCCTTAATCAGATTCGTCATGCCGACAGCGAAGCCGAAAAAGTTAAACTTATCTCTGAAGAGAATAAATCAACGATATTGGTGCTTGCCCAGGATGTTGAGCAAGCTGCCAACGTTATCAACAAATTGCATCAAGACAGTGCCAGTATCGGCGGTATTCTAGATGTTATTCGTGGTGTGGCTGACCAAACAAACTTATTGGCTCTAAACGCCGCCATTGAAGCAGCGCGTGCGGGAGAACAGGGTCGTGGTTTCGCGGTGGTAGCGGATGAAGTGAGAACGTTAGCTAGCCGCACACAAAAATCCACTCAAGAAATTAACTCGATGATCGAAGTACTGCAGGCAGGTGCAGAAAAAGCCGTAGCGGTAATGAATCAGGGTAAAGAACAAACCACGTTGTGTGTACAACAAACCGAAAAAGCAACGGTTGCTCTACAGCTGATCACCGATGCGGTACATAAGGCTTACGATGTCAGTAGTCAAATCGAACAATCCGCCAAAGAACAAAATGTGGTGTCATTAGAAATCAGCGAGAAATTAGAAAACATCGTTGGCATTGCCGAGCAAACTACTGTGGGTGCTCATCAAACCTCAGAGTCGAGCATGGAAGTTGCGCGCTTGGCCGAAGAACTACAAAACTCGGTACGTCAATTCAGAGTATAAATTCAGGCAAGCCAAATAAAAAAACCGCTAAATCAGCGGTTTTTTTGTGGTTTATTTTTAGCTCCGTACCGTGGTAAAAAACGTAAGCCGAGTCACTCCTCTGCCTGCATCCATTTTTTGATCAGTTCAGCAATGCGTTTATGGTCATTCTCGGCAAAATTGAGTAACAAGGCAGATACACGTTTTTTAGCCTTGACTTTGGGTTGCTGACGAGCAAAGAGCTTAGTCAACGGTGACTGATAATAAGCCCTAGGTTTTGCTTTCTCAGCCACGTTACATCCTTACTCAAATAAGGCTTTGTGTAAGACTTTTACGACGTCTGTGCTGTCACTGCCCCGCACTAAAAACGACATATTGTGCGGGTTGGCACCGTAACAAATCATGCGTAAGTTGTAATCGCTTACCGCACTGAATATTTTGCTCGATACGCCAGCAGCACTCTGCATGTTATTGCCCACTACGGTGACCAAATCAAAATTCTCCTCCACCAATACCGAACAGAATTCCCGTAATTCATCCAAGGTCTCGCGATTCAGACGTTGCAGCACCGAGTTTGGCGGATTATCCAAGGTAAACGACACGGCAATTTCAGAGGTTGTCACCAAATCAACACTCAATTTATGTTTGGCAATGATGGTGAATACTTTTTGCAAAAAACCTTGAGCAAACATCATTTTTGGAGTTTTGACCGTGACCATGACTTGATCTTTACGTCGGGTAATCGCGCGATACGCCGGTTCATGCTGACAATCACGCACTATCCACGTCCCGCCTTTTTCTGGCTCACGACTCGAACCAACAAACACCTTGATGTTTTGCCGCAGTGCAGGCTCCATGGTGGCTGGGTGCAACACCTTAGCGCCAAAGGTCGCCATCTCTGCCGCTTCTTCAAAACTCAATTCTGGCAGGGGCTGAGCAGCGCTGGTGATGCGAGGATCCGTGGTATAAACCCCAATCACGTCAGTCCAAATTTCGCAGGTAGCAGCATCAAGCGCTTCGGCTAACAGAGCAGCGGTGAAATCTGAACCACCCCGTCCCAAGGTTGTGGTATTACCTGCTTCATCAGCGCCGATGAAGCCTTGTGTAACCAAAACAGTGTGACTCAACTCAGGCAACATCAAACGCTGGGCAGCTTGGCGAATATCGTTTAATTGCGGGGCGGCTTGACCAAACTCGCTATCGGTTTTGAGTACTTTACGTACATCATAATTACTGGCATTAACCCCAAATTCTTTTAATACGGCACTGAATAACAGAGAAGACAAACGCTCACCGTGGGAAATCAGAGCATCTTTGAGATCCGGTCGGTGCAATAACTCCTCATGCGTGGCGAGGGTTGTTAATGAATCCATCAATTCCGCTAATTTGTCGTTGACCTCCTGCGGCTTATCTAAGGCATGCAAGATGGCCTGCTGAATAACCGCTATCTCAGCGACTTTGCTGTGAATTTGCTCGGACGTCAGTGGCGTATGGGCAATATCCACCAGCAGATTAGTCACGCCGGCCGACGCGCTGACGACCACAACTTTGGTGTTGAGATTATTTTTCACAATTTTTGCGCAATTTTGCATCGCCGCAAAATTAGCAACACTGGTACCACCAAATTTGGCTACATTTAACACAATTTCCCCCTTGCCCAAGTCCACGATATTGAAGAAAAAACTAGCCTGTAAAAATACCAGTTTTGCCAGTCATACGAAAATAAAACTTAGTTTCACTTAGCTCATTTTTATCTCCCTTAGAGCTAAATTAACCAATATTCGGTAAAAATTAACTCGCCACGAAGTGAACTGTAATCTATTGCAAAGACTATTAATCAGCGTGTTCCTTAGGCATGATACAAGGCAACCAATAAGCCTATTGTCAGCCACTCACCGACGTCATATTTATTAAAAAGGTAGATCATGAACAAATCCTCTTCCCTTGTTATATCTGCGCTCATTACCCTAACCAGTATTGTAGCCAGCATGTCCTTATTAGCCGCTGATGGAAGCTTACACAATCTCACTTTGCAGCAAACTCAAGAACTGTTAAAGACTCAAAAGCTCAGTAGCGTCGCGTTAGCTAACTACTACCTAGAGCGGATTTCACGTTTTGATAAACAAGGGCCGACGATTAATGCCATGGCACAAATGAACCCAGATTTGTTAAATCAAGCCAAGGCCTTGGATGAAAAAATAGCCAGTGGACAAGCCCTTGGCCCTTTATTTGGTGCCATGGTTGTCGTCAAAGACAACATTGATATTCACGGTTTAAGTAATACCGCTGGTTCATACTTGCTACGTAAGCATTTTCCCAAAAACCATGCCTTTGTAATTCAGCAGTTAGTGGCTGCAGACGCGCTGATCTTGGGCAAAACCAACCTGTCTGAATGGGCCAACTTTCGATCTACTTTGTCATCCAGCGGTTGGAGCAGTTTGCACGGTCAAACGGTCAACCCCCACGATACACGCCGTTCGCCTTGTGGTTCAAGCTCTGGCTCTGGGGCAGCTATTGCCGCTGATTTTGCCTTGTTAGCCATAGGCACAGAGACGGATGGCTCGGTTACTTGCCCCGCCGCGGTTAACGGCATTGTTGGCATCAAACCTACCCTTGGATTAGTCAGTCGTAGTGGCATTATTCCTATCGCCCACTCACAAGATACCGCTGGTCCCATGACCAGAACCGTGAGTGATGCGGTGGCCTTGTTAGATGTGATGATGGCCAAAGATAACAACGATCCGCAGGCCCCGCCGCCTTTGCAACTAAGCCAGTATTTAGTGAAAGGTGGTTTAAGCGGCAAACGCATCGGTATAGCCCGCAACTTGATGGGTTACCACAGTGAACTGGACAAGGTATTTGAACAGCAACTAACGATTTTGCGCCAAGCCGGTGCCATCTTGGTAGACAATGCAAATATAGAAACAAAAGGTCAGTGGGATGGCGCTGAGTACACGGTGTTGTTATCGGAATTTAAGGCCGATCTTCAACATTATTTAAGCCAAAGCGACGCTCCCTTTAAAACATTAACTGACGCGATTCGTTTAAACAGTGAATTTGCGGCGCAAACCATGCCGGTTTTTGGTCAGGAAATATTCTTGGCGGCTGAGCAAGCGCCAAGTTTAGATGAACAGGCGTATTTAAGCGCCTTAGCGGATTCGAAAAAATTCACCCGGGAATTAGGCATTGATGCGACCTTAGCTAAACATCAGCTCGCCATGTTGATCGCCCCAACCACCGCACCGGCTTGGATGATAGATCATATCGATGGTGATCATTACATGGGCTCCGCAGGTTCGGCCGCAGCGGTCAGTGGCTACCCGCATATCACTGTGCCAATGGGTAGGGTAAAACACATGCCGGTTAACATCAGTTTTATTGGTGGCTATCTTTCAGAACCTGTATTGGTGCAAGCGGCGTACGAGTATGAACAACTCAGCCAAGCACGCATTTCTCCAACATTCGACCAATAGTAGCCGGTAACGGAGAGCCCAAGGGCCTGATATCTCGCTAGAAATGACGTTCAGTAATCGTAACGATATCACCTACTTTGATGTCGTTACGTTTGAACCAACCCTTATTCATTTCCCAGGCATGACTGACTTCTTGAGATGATGTGATGGAAGTCTCATCATGGGCTTGCATGGCTTTAATATCGGTAATTACGCCGTCTTTGCGAATAAATGCCACATCTAAAGGGATGAGTGTATTACGCATCCACATACTGGCTACTCTACTTTGGTTGTAACTAAATAACATGCCACAATCAGTGCACAGTGACTCTCTGAACATTAAGCCTTGTGCACGCAGTTCATAGGTATTGGCATACTCTAGGGCTAAGGTTTTACCGTTTACAGTGACTTTTACCTCGCCAAATATGGTGTCCTCTGGGCCTGCCATCGACATACCAGATAACAACAACATCAAGAACAATAACAAGGTGCGAGGGTGACTAAATTTCAGCATAAAGGTCAAAGTAAGCAGTGGGTTAGCGGATCAGTAGATTACCGTTTTTTTACACGAACCGCCCAACTCTTTGTGATTTTTTACGTGTTTGTTTGGGCAGACTACCTGCCTGCCTTTTGTTGAAAACAGGCCTCGTCACACTAGGGTGTATTTTGGTTTTCTTGTGCAAATTTTTGCATGGTGTCACTGACGGTCTGATAGCTCGAGCCGTACTTTTCATATAGTGCTGTGAACTTTTTGTTTTGCATGAGCCGCTGCCACGCTGCTTGCAATTGCTGAAAGCGTTCTTCACTGACGGACTGGCGACTGAAACCAAAATAAATGGGGTTCTCAGAAAAGCTTAATTTTTGTACCAGTATCTGTTCATCAAATACACCAACTTTATAAAAATACCGTGCAACGGTCTCTTCTTCTAAAATCGCATCTACTCGTCCTTTGGCAATCATGCCTACTCGATTAGCATTACTGGTGATGTTGACTAACTTGGTTTTTAATTCGCTATCTCGCACCAGATTTTCCAGCCCATCGCCATAATATGTGCCTTGGGTTTTACCAATCAAACCTGGAAAATTTTTGAGGTCTTCGTTGTTTTGCAAGAGGTGAGCAAATTTGTTGTGCACGATGAGCACTATCCGCTCAATGGCATGCGGACCAATAAAGTAACTAACCTGAGATCGGTTTAAGCAGCCACCATCGCATTTCTCTCAACGTCGCTAATATTAAGGGATGGCTTATTTTTCTTGAGGCAATATGCCACTAAGCCAGCCATTAGATTGAGCATAAAACCGTTC
>Ga0210026_1000048_pt1 | contig 148487 bp, 135 predicted proteins | sample CryGeymeta201509_FD_183977 | JGI IMG/M metagenome (GOLD analysis project Ga0210026, IMG submission 183977) | Groundwater microbial communities from Crystal Geyser aquifers in Utah, USA - Crystal Geyser metaG 2015-09 (SPAdes) (version 2) | ecosystem: Environmental > Aquatic > Deep subsurface >...
TAACAGGGCTGGAGGCAAGCCGCAAAAGTGCAGTTGGTTGGCGCAATAACAAACGCTTCTTGTGGACGTTTACTCGCTGGCTTCGCCAAAACGCTCGCAACCGCCACAAAAGCGAAACGTTATAGCGAATCACTATTTTTGTTCCGTGCCAATTTTGGAAATGTTTTTCGTAATAAATTTAGATATCTTCACGGACTCGAAATATGGTCCATTTAGGAGGTCGGCTTTGGCTTCATCTGTCGAGGAATATATAAATTCACATAGCCCTGAAGTAAAAAAAATCCTTCAGGAAATTTTGCGTGTGTCAAAAGCAGCTGTACCAACTTCTCACGAAGTTATTAGTTATAAAATGCCTGCATTAAAACAAGAAAAGTGTTTCTTCTATTTTGCAGCGTTCCAAAATCATATTGGTATATATCCACCTGTAAAAAATAACCAAATGCTAATTGAAGAAATTAAACCTTTTGCAAACGAAAAAGGAAACCTTAAGTTTAAGTTGTCTGAACCAATCCCTTTTGAGTTAATCGCCCGTATTGCATTGTCTTTATCATTACAGTATTAAAAGCAAAATTCATGAGGTTTACTCGCATTTCAAAAAGTGGTGTAACAAATCGTTGCAGCACCACTCCGGCACTTCGTGCCTGCGTTGGACAGTTTTTAAGTCGCGGTTTTATGGTTTTGCTGCGCAAAAGTATTCCATAAAACCACAACTTAAAAACTGCCGCTGAACTCGGCGTTATGCAAATCATGTAGAAAGTTAATCATGGAAATTAAAATTGAATTTAACGGCACAATCGAAGAGCAAGAAGTTGTTGATTTATATCGTTTAAACAACTGGTCTTCTGCCGAGAAGCCGAATCAACTTCTACCCGCTTTAAGAAATTCACATACCTTAGTTACCGCAAGAATTTCAGGCTCTCTAGTTGGTATTGCTAATGCTACTTACTACTTACAAAGACACCCACCCTTAGCTACTTACTTACAAAGACACCTACTACTTACAAAGACACCCACCCTTAGCTACTTACTTACAAAGACACCTACTACTTACAAAGACACCCACCCTTAGCTGTTAAAATCTTAATTAATACTACTTACAAAGACACCCACCTTTAGCTGTTAAATCTTAATTAATACTACTTACAAAGACACCCACCTTTAGCTGTTAAAATCTTAATCATGTACTACGCTTAAAGCACTTTAATCAACCACGGACGGTGATCTATGCCTCAAGCACGTCTTAGCCAAATCAGTCTTATTGATACCCCTTATTACCATTGTGTTTCTCGCTGTGTGCGGCGCTCGTTTTTGTGCGGTATCGATAAATTCAGTGGTCAAAGTTACGAACATCGCCGCGGTTGGGTGGCGTCGCGTTTGTTGTTTTTAGGCTCGGTGTTTGCCATTGATATTGCGGCCTATGCAGTAATGAGTAACCACACTCATGTAGTGTTGTGTGTAGATAAAGCGCTTGCTGATAGCTGGTCGATGAATGAGGTTATAACTCGCTGGCACCAACTGCACAAAGGCACCTTGCTAACACAAAAGTATCTGCGTGGTGATGAGTTAAGTGCTGGAGAAAAGTTCACCTTGGACGAAACCGTTGAGGTGTACCGCCAACGTTTATACGACATCAGTTGGTTTATGCGTAATCTCAATGAATATGTCGCCCGTGAGGCCAACAAAGAAGATGAGTGTACAGGCAGGTTCTGGGAAGGCAGATTCAAATCTCAAGCCCTGTTAGATGAAAGTGCTGTGCTGGCCTGTATGGCCTATGTGGATTTAAACCCCATTCGCGCCAAGATGGAAACCACCCCAGAAACCTCCCAACACACCAGCATATTTCAGCGCATCGAGGCCATTAAAAACGCCGAACAACCCCATAGCCTAATGCGATTTGTTGGCAATCAAAGAGACAATATGCCTAAAGGCATTGCCTATAGCCTAATAGATTATTGTGAATTAGTAGATTGCACCGGCAGATGTATTCGTGAAGACAAAGCAGGGCATATTGACCACAGCCACAGTCCAATATTAGAACGCTTAGGCATTAACACTGAACAATGGCTCACCCTTACCACAGAGTTTGAACAGCACTTCTCCACCGCAGTAGGCAGTGAGCACATGCTGCAACAATTCAAAAGCCATACACACCATCAACGAATACGCGGCATGGGCAAGGCAAAAGTACTGCTTAAACACACCTGACACCGATCAAACCTCAAAACCAAAGACACCGACACGAGTTGGTAAATACAGCTGCCTGAGAATTGGCTAATCACTCAAAATCTAAGCAGAAACAAACCGCATCACTCAAAAATCAGCAGATAAGCCAATCTGAACTCTCTTAAGCACAATAAAATCAGCAAATAACTATTGTCTGCAAAATGCCAAAGGCGTAGTTTCTAACAATGGCTGTCTTTTTAAATTTTAAATTTAAACTACCTCTGTCTTCTCGCTCTGTTGTGTTTGTTATCTTAGTCGGAGATTGGTCGTCGTGCTCGGTTTTGTATTGCACCGAGATGCCAGATTTAAAGCGGTTTTATCAACAGAAGGGGAATGATATGTTCTTACCTATATGGTTAATCGTTGCAGTGAGCCTCGCTTTTGCGCTACTCGCTATTTGGGCTTATCTCATGGCTATTGGGCGCAACCCACTTCCTTTCCCAGATCCTGGGTCCCGTATTTTCACTACACCTTCACCGGCGGCAAAAGAGGCTTTGGTTGCGCTTTTGGCTACTCATGGCATTAAAGAGCGGTTTGAAGCGAATAGCAGCGGTATTCTTCGTTCAATTATGTGGGATGGAACCATTATCAACCACAGTCCTCCAGATGTTCTTGAGAAGCTTGCAAATGCCTCAGCCTGTATTGGTGTGGTTGTTGATGATCCTGTGGTTAGTGCAAATGCCGCAGTTGAATTTTTGCGTTCTCGTGGTTTTGAGGCAGAAGTGGTATTGGATGTCGAGCCTGAACTACCGATTGCTTTTGTCGTGACTAACGCAACATCTGGCACGGCGCTGAATTTTCGTAAGCACATCATTCATCTACCACGGCCACAATCTGTCAAGGCAAATAGCGGAGCAGAAGGGCGGAGCATTTAAGGCGGAGCTATTTCACAGCGCTGTATATTTCAAATATTGTTCATCAGTGCGGTGTTAAGAAAAGGCTGCGCATTTAATAAGTGAACATTCCCTTTTTAAATCTTCGGTCAACGATCTTGCGCAGATCAAGGCGTATTATCTTGAGCAAGGTGTTCCTCATATAGGTACCTATTTCGTTTCAGTTATAGCGGGGCACGTTGAAACTCTCTCAAAACATCTTGATATGGGTCTTAAGGTTCCTGAGTGTAACGATGGATTAATCCTTGAACTAATACATGTCTCATTTCGTGTCGTGTATTTGCCAGAGGGTACATCAATAAAAGTTATAAGACTCTGGCGCGCTGAAAGAATCCTTCATTTACCCAAATAAGAGCAAAACAAGGCATTCAAATAGATGCCGTAATATTGTCACCTTTGCTGCAAAGAAACGCGGTAAAGCCGCTGACAATACTTCATCAGTTACGGAAGCGGTAGGTGACTAGACAGAGAGGCCTGCATTGTTTGCTTTAGTTGCTGTCGAATACAACTCAATAAAATTTCTTTGTCGACGGGCTTTGATAACATCTCATTCATGCCTGCAGCCAAACAGTTTTCTCGGTCTTCTACAAAAGCGTTGGCGGTTAAGGCAACAATTGGCTTAGTGAAATTCAATTCATTGCGTAACTTGATGGTGGCTGTGATGCCATCCATGACCGGCATTTGCATATCCATTAAAATTAACTGGTATTCTTCGGCGATAACGGCATTTAATGCGTTTTTACCATTGGTGGCGACGGCGACACTGTAACCACTCATCTCAAGCATGGTTTTCACAATTTCTGCATTGATGTCATTGTCTTCAACCACCAGAATTTTTTGATCATGGGTAATATCTGTTTTGCCCTCACCAAGGCGCAGATGAATATTTTTTAATTCGATTAAGTCGGCTTCTAACTGTTGTCTGTGCAGTGGTTTTGCATGTGTACGCCAGATTAAATTACGTATTTCTGGGGAACAATCGAGCTGCTCGATCATGGCCGAGACCAAAATAACATAGGGCAGGGGGTGCGTGCTGCTAGCTTGTAGCATCTCAAGCAAGGTCACACCATCTATTTTGGGCATGGATAGGTCTAACAACAATACGTTTATTTGGCTGATGTCGCTGGCGAAAAACGCCTCTGCACCATCAAACACTTGGGTTTTGTATCCCACACTGGCGGCGACATGTGCTAGGTACTCACGGCTGGTTTGCAAGTCATCAACGATGCCACAGCATAATTCAACTGATTGGCTGATGCGTTCATCACGTTTGTGATCCAGTTCAATGGGCAAGGAAAAGGAAAAACTGCTGCCTTGTCTGGGTGCACTGTCTACTTCTAGGGTACCGTGCATGAGATCAACAAGCTCTTTGCAGATCGCTAATCCCAAGCCGGTACCGCCATATAAACGCGAGGTGGATTGGTCAGCTTGTTCAAATTTATTAAAAATTTGCTCAAGATTTTGCTGCTCAATACCGATGCCACTGTCTTGCACCGTGGCTTTGAACCAGAGCTTTTTGTTTCTAACGTGCACTCCAACACGCAGCATTATTTGCCCACTTGGCGTGAATTTAATCGCGTTACTTAGCAAGTTGTGCAGTATTTGCGCAAGCCGCGTTGGATCACCAAGCACATAGTCAGGTAAAGACGTGTCTTTTTCGCATTTAAAATCTAAGTTTTTCAGGCGACAGTTGGCGGCTTGCAAAGAACTGACATCATCAATTAGCTGCAGCAGGCTAAAGGAAATTGTCTCTATCCGCAGTTTGCCCGCTTCTATTTTTGATAGGTCGAGTAGGCCGTTGATCAAGGCCAGTAGTTGTTGACCCGAACGTTTGGCTTTTCGCAGATATTCACCGCTTTTTTGCGGGTTATCCATGGCCAGTTCAATCATGCCAAACAAGCCATTCATTGGGGTGCGTAATTCGTGGCTCATATTGGCCAAAAATTCCGATTTTGCTTTATTTGCCGCTGTGGCTATTTGCTCAGCGCGTTTCGCTTCTGCTAACGTTTGATTGAGTGACAGCAGAGTTTGTTTAATTTTAATATCCATGGGGCGAAAAATGAGGAAAAACTCCAGCACCAGCAAGATCAAAGTGAAAATCCATAGCGCTGTTTCAATGGATTCGACCTGTTTTACCCGGTCTGTTGCTGCTTGTTCATAAGCTTTTACGGCCTCGTTGAGATCAAATAACAAGGCGTCACTGTTTGCGATATTGAAGAGCTCGGGAATAGGCTGGCAACTAGATACATCGTTTGCATAACTTGCAGCCCCTTGGCCATATTGCTTGATACGTTGGTCAAGCTGCCGAGCGCCAAAATACAATTCCGCAACAGAAGGGGGCAGGTTAGTCAGATTGGCAAGGTAGCCTTGGTTGTTGGTAAATTGTTCAATCACCTGCCTAAGTATGTCTCTTGAGGTTGCTGAATCTTTGTCGCAGGCAGCGAGCCGCGTGATATACAGGGCGATGCGTTGGGACAACATGCGTTGTTGCCCTGCAATATTGATGATTTTCGCATCACTCGACTGCACATTTAATATGTATTTGAGGGTTAACGCCGAGGTGGTAACAGTTAAACCAATAAGTAACAAGGCAACAATATACCTGACTCGGATAGACAGCTTGGCAAAGGTGGTTAACTTCATTTAAGCCCTACACTCACTGCCCATGTTTTCTCGCGGAATATTCTAGGCAACAATGATTCGCTATTAACATAACACTAAGTCTGAGGATAAAACATAGCTTGGCAGCAAAGCGAAGATTAACGTTTTAAACTGTAGAACTTGACGATGACACACACTCATCAGCAAACATAAAAGGCTTGTTCAAGGACGACTGATGGGCTATCACTACGACTTTATTATCCCTTTTGCCACTTTGGTTTATCGATATTGAGCAACTAGCTCTATAACTAAGGATTTATATGTACCTGCGGCGTCCCTCTGTGTTGTTGTTTTTTGCTGGTTTCATTGGTGTGTTGTCCATGCTGCCTCTTATTCCCCAACTGCTTGCCTTGCAAACTGAACCCGCGCCCTTACCGGTGCCTGTCATACAACTGATTGGCGCTGTGCAATCTTCATTAATGTTAGCTGCCTTGGTATGGTTGGGCAGCAAGTGTGCACGCAAAGTTGGTTTAAAGGCCCCGATGTTTGAAGCGTTTTGTCAGCAACAGCCACTTTATCCAATTTTTCAAATGCAATGGTTTGCCGCGTTAATCGGCGGAATAGTAGGTGGTATTGGCCTGTTAGGTTTTTTTGCTTATATGCAGCCAAGTTTACCCTCTGATTTTTTGCGCGCTGCTGCCAATTTAAACCCAGCTTGGTATACCAAACTGTTGTATGGGGGTGTGACGGAAGAAGTGTTATTACGTTGGGGAGTAATGTCATGCATCGCTTGGTTAGTATGGCGTGTAACACAGGGTGGTAAAGGACAATTACGGCCTTTGCATGTGCTGATTGCCGTGTGTTTTTCTGCTTTGTTATTTGGTGTCGGGCATTTACCGGTGGCCATGTCTTTGAGTCATGAACTTACTGTGCCACTCTTGACTTACATTATTCTGGGTAACGCAGCCTTCGGTTTTATTGCTGGGTATTTATTTTGGCGATACGGGCTGGAGTGCGCCATCATGGCACATATGATAGCCCACATCACGATGCTGACATTGCAAGCTTTGGTCTGAGCAGCCTAGGTTTAAATAGCTTAACTCGACGGTGATCAACTGCGATGGTGTAGACGTAACACCTTCTTTGGTTGACTCAGAGTTTTATTATGCAAATGAAGAAATATGCATTTCTCATTGTTTTAGTGTTAGTCATAGGCAAGGTAATGGCAGTTGAAGAAGCAGAATATTCGGTGCTCATCAAGGATGACAACATTGAATTGCGGCAATATACAGCACACATTGTTGCTGAAACCCTGGTTTACGGCGAGTTTGAAAACGCGGGCGGCATGGCCTTTCGCCCCTTGTTTAACTATATCTCTGACCAAAATACCACTCGCCAAAACATCGCCATGACCGCCCCTGTGGCGCAACAAGCACAAGGTGAAAAAATAGCCATGACGGCACCCGTTGGGCAGAGAAAAGAGCGTGACGCTTGGGCGGTGAGTTTTATGATGCCTAGCAGTTACAGCATGGATACTTTGCCAGTGCCGCTCAACGCAGACGTGACACTACGGGAAGTGCCAGCTCAGCTGGTTGTGGCCCTCCGTTACAGTGGCTTATGGCGTGACAGCACTTATCAGCAGCACAAAGACACGCTCAGCCAGTGGATAAAAGATCACAACCTGCTTATCGCGGGTGAAGCGATGTGGGCGCGTTATGATCCACCGTATATTCCATGGTTTATGCGCCGTAATGAGATCCTGATCCCAGTACTACGTGAAGAGCATTAGGGTGATAGTTTTGCTTGGCGTTTTTCATGAGCTATTTCATGTTTTAAGGTCATGGCGATTAAAATAATCGACGCGATACAGCCCCCCACCAACAGTACAAAACCGCCATCCCAGCCGAAGTGATCAACGGTGTAACCAAGGGCAATGTTAGCGATAACCGCGCCACCTAAATAACCAAAAAGGCCGGTTAACCCTGCTGCGGTGCCCGCCGCTTTTTTGGGCACGAGTTCTAAGGCAAAAAGTCCAATTAACATCACCGGACCATAGATCAGAAAGCCGATAGCCATCAGTGCGGCAATATCAATACTCGGATTACCTGGCGGATTGAGCCAATAGATCAAAACAGCAATTAATACCAATACCATGTATAAAATTCCGGCTGGTGCACGCCGCCCTTTAAACCAACGGTCGCTGATGTAACCGCAGAGTAATGTGCCGGGTATGCCGGCCCACTCGTAGAGAAAATAGGCCCAAGAACTTTTGTTGATGGAAAATGCTTTTGCCTCTGATAAGTAGGTTGGAGCCCAGTCTAACACCCCGTAACGGATCAAATAGACAAAGGCATTGGCCACCGCGATATACCACAACAATTTATTGTTAAGCACATAGGTGAGAAAAATTTGTTTGGCGCTTAACTCTTGCTCGTGGCTGGCATTGTAATCTTTTGGATAGTCCTGACGGTATTCTTCAATGGGCGGTAAACCCAAAGACTGAGGGGTATCACGCACGGTAAGCCAAATAAAACCTGCCACTAAGGTAGCCACACAGGCTGGTACATAAAAGGCACTGTGCCAATCGTTGAACCACGCCATGCCCAAGATAAACAGAGGGCCAATGAGCCCACCACCCACATTGTGGGCGACATTCCACACCGAAACAGTGGTACCGCGTTCATTACCCGAGTACCAATGCACCATGGTGCGACCACACGCTGGCCAGCCCATACCTTGTGCCCAGCCATTGAGAAACAGCAAAATAAAAATGGTACTGACACTTTGCATCGCCCAATCACTGAAACCAAAAATAAACATGATGCTGGCAGAGAGCAGTAAACCGGCCATCAAAAAGTAGCGGGGATTGGAGCGGTCAGAAACGCTGCCCATTAAGAATTTGCTTAATCCGTAAGCAATAGACACCGCCGACAAGGCAATACCAAGCTGGCCTTTGGTATAGCCATAGTCTTCAATAAGAAACGGCATCGCCAATGAAAAGTTTTTGCGCACCAAGTAATACGCGGCGTAACCGACAAAAATACCAACAAAAATCTGCCAGCGATGTTTTTTGTACGTGCTATCTATTGCGTCTTTTTCGAGTAAGGGAAGATGAGGGGCGGGCTTGAACAGTCCAAACATGGCAGCTACTTAGGGTGACGACGTTTGCCTGATTAGAGCAAACAAGCAGTGCTGTTGTCTAGTTTGTTCAATCAGGCTCGCCTGTTTTACAGATTCGCGATTAGTGCTGGCTAAGTTGTTGAAACCACGTGGCAATGACTTGTCGTTCAGCCTCGGTCATATTGGTTTTATTCATCAAGGGCATGTCTTTACTCACGGCAGCACGTTGGTGAATGATGGCAGCGCGACTTTCGATTTGTTGCCAGCTATCAAACATCAAACCCATGGGAGCAACTACAAATATATCATCACTTGGCTGAGCGGAATGACAGTTGGCGCAGTGGGTTTGCATGATTGTCATGACGTGTGTTTCAAGCTCGCTCAATGGCGCAATTGCCGCACTTTCCATGTTTGTTTGTAAATTTTGTTCAACGCTAGGCAGGGGCTTTGCTACCCAATAGGCAATGATCAGCATGCCTAAGGCACCAGTAATGAGGATAGATGGGCGGCTAATGCCTAGGTGTTTTAGGTTGAAGTAATGCCTGATCCAAGCGGATACGATGCCAATCGCCACCAATACCAACCAGTTATCTGGATGCTGATATGTCATGGGATAGTGGTTGCTGATCATGATAAACAACAGAGGTAAGGTGAAGTAGTTGTTGTGTACAGAACGTAATTTGGCCGCAGCGCCCCAGGCCGGATCAATCGGCAGTTTATTGGCTACCGCGTGAACCATTTGTCGCTGTGCAGGCATGATCTTAAAAAACACATTCCCTGCCATAATGGTACCAATCACCGCGCCGACATGAATAAACGCGCCTCTGCCGCTAAACCAATGGGCGGCGAGGTAAGCGGTAAGCGTGAGCAGGACGACTAACAATGCCAAGCCAAACAAAGTCGGGAAACGGGCTAGGGCACTTCGGCAGGCGGCTTCGTAAATGAGCAAAGCACCAAAAATTAAGCCAAGCCCCCGCCATATCGCTTCGTTTGCGCTCATGGCCATCACTTGGTTGTCAATCAGGTAAACCGCTGCGCCATGGTAATACACAATACCTAATAGCAGCATGCCACTTAGCCAAGTACTGTAAGCCTCCCATTTAAACCAATGTAAGGTCTCAGGCATGGTTTCGGGGCCATAATTGTATTTAGCAACTTCGTAAAAACCACCCCCGTGCACCGCCCATAAGTCACCTTTTATGCCTTTTTGTTTTTTCCAATCAGGCGGCGTACGCAAGTTGTTGTCGAGCCAAATAAAATAAAAAGAAGCACCTATCCACGCCACCCCTGCGATCACATGAAACCAGCGAACAAATAAACTCAACCAATCAAGCATTCACCGCTCCTTGTGTGGCGTTAACAACAGGCTGGGATCCTCGTGTATACACGGCAGTTCCAGCGATATAAGTGGCAACGGTGGCCCGGTCATCACCCAACATGCTCAGGGCAAAAAGAATGTCTTGTGCCTCTGAATCGGGGGTAAAACGTAATTGGGTTAACTCATCGAAATACGGATCGAGGATCACAAAATCGGCATCACTACCGGGATTTAAATTTCCAATCTGCTCATCAAGCCCTAGGGCGACAGCGCTACCCTGGGTCATTAAGTATAAGCCGTGTAAAGGATGCAATTGCCCGCCTCGCAACTGACACACTTTGTAGGCTTCGCCCATGGTTCTGAGCATATTGAAACTGGTTCCGCCGCCAACATCGGTGGCAAGCAGCACAGGGATGCCATGCGATTCAGCCAGGTTTAGATCAAACAGTCCGCTGCCTAAAAATAAGTTTGAGGTAGGGCAAAACGCGATGCTGGCACCTCGTTGGGCTAGGCATTGCCACTCATCCTCTTGGAGGTGAATGGCATGCCCAAAGACCGCACCAGGGCGCACTAAGCCATAGTGATCATAGACATCCAGATAATGACTGCGTTGGGGATACAAAGACTTCACCCAAGCGATTTCATGGTGATTTTCACTCAAGTGGGTTTGAATGAACACGTTTGGATTATCCTGGGCCAATTCACCCAACATGGCCAATTGTGCTTCACTACTGGTTGGCGCAAAACGTGGGGTAATGACGTATTTTAAGCGCCCATGATTGTGCCAAGTTTTAATCAAGTCGGCGCTGTCTTGTTGGGCTGACTGGGGTGTGTCTTGTAGGTAGGGAGGGCAATGACGATCCATGCATACCTTGCCTGCCATTAACAACATATTGTATCGCTTGGCGGCACTAAACAGACAATGTGTCGCGCCTTTATGCACGGATGAATACACCATGGCCGACGTTGTGCCGTGGCGAAATAACTGAGCTAAAAAAATCTCAGCTATGGTTGCCGCATAGTGCGAGTCAGCAAACTTATTTTCCACCGGAAAAGTGTAGTTTGTTAACCAATCCAGTAACTGTTCACCATAACTGGCCAGCATTTCTGTCTGGGGAAAGTGCATGTGGCTATCGATAAAGCCGGGTAACAACAACTTACCGCTATAATCCTGAACAGCAAGGTTAGGGTATTGATTAATAAGGGTTTTGTAATCATCTAAAGCGACTATTTTGCCGTTACGTGTTACCATCAAGCCGTCATCATAATACACATAATCCTGTGCAGGGGTGGCGGTGGCGTGACTAAAATGCAAAATTCTGGCGCGATAAGAACACAGGTTTGAATCGTGAGAATGTTTGTTACTAGGGTTCATTAACTGCCCCGATAACTACTAAAACCATAAGGGGAAATCAGCAGCGGTACATGATAATGCCCCCCGTCGGCTTGTAGTTCAAAACTCACATCGACGTAGGGGTAAAAGCCTTTGTCATGATGTTTGAGTAAGTAGTCTTGAGTATGAAAGCGCAAGTGATAAATTCCGGCCTTTAGGAGCATATTTTGCCAGCTTTTACAGCGCCCATCGGCATCGGTGATGGCTTCAACTTGTTCACCAGAGGCGTTGCTTAAAGTAAGGCGCATATTGGCCGCGGGTTTACCAAGGGTTGTATCGAGCACATGGCTAGAGAGACTAATACTCATGTTATTCTGCGAGTCCTTTGTGAATGCGTAATAAGGTAATTTTAAGTTGTTCCAGCGCGGCTAATTCGATTTCAGTTGCCGTATCGTGGTCGAAGCGCTGGCGCAAAGCGTCTAACATCGCTTGTGCACTTAGGCCCGTGGCACAAATAATAAAAATAAATCCATGTTTCGCTAAATACTTTTGATTTAGCGCATGTAAAGCCGTGAGTGTAGCTTCATCTGCCCCTTGCACACCGCTTTGTTCGTGGCTGGCAAGGCCCTGGGTTGAGGCATATTTTTTGCGTAACGAAGCCACATCGCCAATCATGGGATGACCTTCAAAGGCCTGTAAGTAATCCGTGTCGTTGCATTCTGCCCACGTTTGCTCTGCTGTTTTCGCGAGCGCTTCTAGACTGGCGAAAGGTCGTTTCGCCAGCATGGATTGACACCACGTATCCGCCGCACAACATTGGTTAAACCACGTGAAAGCGAGTTTATTGTTGCATGTATTTAATTCATTTAAGGTCATGATGATGTGCCTAAACGAGCAATCAGTTGCTGGTTTTGCTGCCACTGTTGTTTTTGTTGTGTGGGTGTAATTTGTGTATTTGTCTGCTGACGTTGAAGATATTGCATCAGTTGTGCCGCGATCGACACCGCCACATTAATCGGCTCTTTGCCGGGTACATCCAATAAACCAATAGGACTGACTAAACGCTTAATTTGCTCAACACTTAGGCCCTCATGTTTTAAGCGGGTGCAAAAACGGCGAGCTTTGGTTTGTGATCCAATCATGCCCACATAAGGCAAATCCGGGCGAAGTAACGCTGCTTTCACTAAGGCATAATCTAATTGATGATTGTGAGTCATGATCACTAGCCACGTATCAGCCGGTAAGGCGGCCACGTCATGCGCTGCATTCTCCAGAGCGTCTTGGGTGGTAATCGCTTTGAGGTTGGTGATGTGTTTATGTGCGCTGTGGAATTGATCAAACAGCGCTGGGCGTTCATCTAACCACAACAGTTGCATTGGCATTTGACTGACAATGGGCACCAGAGCCTGAGCCACATGCCCCGCACCAAATATGGCTAAGTGCTGAGTATGTTGCACAAACACCTCAAACAAAATATTGGTGGCGCCACCACAGCATTGGCCAAGTTTGCTCGACAAGGGAAAATGCTCTACGTGTTGGCTATTGCTAAGGCTAGCATGGTTTTTCTGATCAAGGGCAGCAAGCAATAAAGCTCGCGCGCGTTGCACCGCCATAAACTCAAGATTGCCCCCCCCGATGGTATCGAACTGACTGTCATCACATACCAGCATTTTAGTGCCACCGTTGCGTGGTGTGGAGCCCGCTGTGGCCAACAAGGTTAACAATACATAGGGTTTTCCTTGCTGTTGACACCGCATCAGCGCGTCGAACCACGTTGTGGGTGGCCCTTGCATCGGTGTATTAATGTTCATGCTCATGTGCTCTGTGCCTCGCGGGATTGCATGTTTTTCACCGCCCAAAAGACTTTTTCTGGGGTGGCCGGCACGGGCAAGTCAGGATCAAATTTATAGTCAGCTAGGCTGGATATGGCATCTTTTAAGGCACACCAAACAGAGTTCGCCAGCATGAAGGGCGGCTCTCCCACCGCTTTTGAATGATAAATGCTGTCTTCGTCATTGGCGCGTGGATACAGGGCAACGTTAAACACCCTTGGGGTATCACCGATGGCTGGGATTTTATAGGTCGCAGGATTATTGCTGATGAGTTTGCCTTTAGCATCCCACAATAATTCTTCCGTGGTTAACCAGCCCATTCCTTGAATAAAGCCACCCTCTATTTGACCAATATCAATGGCTGGATTCAGACTTTGTCCTACATCATGGAGGATGTCTACTCGATCAACTTGGTATTCACCGGTTAAGGTATCTACGCTGACTTCCGCGCAACTGGCGCCGTAGGCAAAATAGAAAAAAGGACGCCCCTTACCCACACTGCGATCGTAGTGGATCTTGGGTGTACGGTAGAAGCCACTGGCCGAAAGCGATATGCGCGCAAAATAGGCTTGCTCCACCAATTCAAAAAAGGGCAGGCTATGTTCGGCCAAATGCACAGTTTGCTCACTAAATGTGACGTCATTGGCATTGCCACCAACAGACTCTGCAAAAAAGGTGGCCAAACGCTGTTTGATCTCAAGACATGCATTTTGCGCCGCTTTGCCATTGAGGTCGGTACCACTGGAGGCTGCGGTGGGCGAGGTGTTAGGTACTTTATCAGTACGGGTTGCAGTGACGTCTACCCAATCTAAGGGAATACCAAACTCATGTGCCACTATCTGAGCAATTTTGGTGTGCAAACCTTGGCCCATTTCGGTGCCACCGTGGTTGATTTGCATGCTACCGTCGGTATAAACATGTAACAGGGCGCCCGCCTGATTTAGGTGTTTAGCGGTAAAAGAAATACCAAATTTGACCGGACATAAGGCCAAGCCTTTTTTGATGATTGGACTTTGCTGGTTAAAGGCTTGCAGGGCCTTGCGCCGTGCCCAATAATCAGCAGAGCTGGCCAGTTTCTCGATGAGGTCGCCACTGATGTTATGGTCGACTTGCATGCCATAGTGAGTGATGTTGCGGCTTTTATCGCCATATAAATTGCGCTGGCGAATCGTCAGCGGATCTTCGCCTAATTGTCTGGCTATGGCGTCCATCATGGCCTCAGCGACTATCATGCCTTGCGGGCCACCAAAGCCACGATAAGCCGTATGCGACACTTGATTGGTGCGGCAACGGTGCCCTTCTACATAACAATCAGCTAAATAATAAGTATTGTCACAGTGGAACATGGCGCGATCGACAATGGCGTCAGACAAATCGGGTGAATGCCCACAGTTGCCATTAATCTCGATGTGGGTCGCTTGAATGATCCCTTGATGATCAAAGCCTACTTCAAAGCGATTTTCAAAGGGGTGACGTTTACCCGTGGCTTGCATGTCTTGCATACGCGGCAAGCGCAGTTTTACCGCAACACGATTGCGCTGAGCGAGCAGGGCGGCGAGGCAAGCCCATTGCGCAGCCTGTGTTTCTTTGCCGCCAAACCCCCCGCCCATGCGGCGCATGTCTACCACGACTTTATGTAATTTTACATTTAACACTTCAGCAATCAGTTTTTGCACTTCACTGGGATGTTGACTTGAGGTGTAGACCAACATGCGGTCTTCTTCTTGCGGCACCGCGAGAGAAATGTGTCCTTCCAAGTAGAAATGTTCTTGGCCACCAATAAACAGTTCGCCCTTTGCGCTACGTTCACTCGCCGCTAAGGCTTTGGCCATGTCACTCTGTTGCATGAAGTGTGGTGGACGGACAAAACTTTGCTGAGTTTTGGCCTGGCTGACAGATAAATAAGGTTCTAGTTGTTTGATTTTTGTTTTGGCTTTAAGTGAGGCTTGCCGAGCCAGCTTAGTGGACGTGGCTAAGACAGCAAACAAGGGTTGAGCGTGAAAACGAATGTCGCCATCAGCCAGCAGAGGGTCACCCGGAAATACCGGGCCAATGTCTCGATGTCCGGGTACGTCAGCAATAGTGATGACATCCACCACACCTTCACTTGCCCACACTTCACTGAGATCAAGTTCCGTGATCGTTCCCCGTGTTACTTGACTTAAGCCAACCGCGGCATAATGACAATTGGCGGGTTCGGGCATGTCATCCACATAGTGGGCGCTGCCACTGACTTGCCGAATCGCGCTCTCATGGGGAAAGTCTTGGCCAATCGTGCCGGTTGTTTGAGTGTTGTGGGCTTGTACGTCGATAAGTTTACGCATATCAAAGCTCCACTTGCTTGGCGTGAAGGTTTACTTGAACAAGGCGAGTGGCAATCTGCTGTTGTTGTCTGTTGGTTTCCAGCCAGTAACGACGCCATAAGTTCTGCAACATCTGTTGGCGATACGCTTTAGATGCACGTACATCATCGATGGGGTTGAAAGCTTCACCGATGAGCTTTGCACCACATTCGAAGGCGCTAGTTGCCGACCAACGTTTACCTTGTAAGTGACTGTTTAAGTCCACACTTACTGGGGTAGCGGCCACCCCACCAAAACCACACAGCGCAGAGACCACTGTGTCATTGTCCACAGTGATGTTAAATACCGCACAAACCGCGGAAATATCATCTTCTATGCGCTTGGATATTTTATAGGCCCTTAGCTGAGAGGGGGCGTCAATGAACGGTAGATAAATGGCTTCAATCCATTCTCCCGCTTGTAATTGTGTTTTGCGGTAATCGATAAAAAATTCACGGGCGGCGAGCGCCTGGCGGGTTTGGCCATTGTCTAGGTGGATGTTGGCATTCAAGGCCAAGAGAACTGGGGGTAAATCGCCAATCGGTGAGGCGTTGGCGACATTGCCTCCTAACGTTGCTTGATTACGGATAGGGCGTGATGCAAATCGAGTGATGAGCTCTTCTAAACTGGGAAAATGTTGCAGCAGCGTGGCTTCAATGTCACTCAGTGGTAGCGCCGCGCCAATCCACAGCCCTTTGTCTCTGACTTCCAATTGATTTAATTCTGCCACCTGACTTAGGGCAATCAGATGGCGAAAATGTTTAAGCTGTTGGGTAACTTGTAAGGCCAAATCAGTGCTGCCAGCAAACAGTGCCGCCTCTGGAAAACGCGCTATGCTGTGTGCCAGTTCAATGCGGCTTTTTGGCATGCTGATGGGCAAGTTCTGTTGCGTTGTATCCACGGCAGAGGACAGGCGTAAGTCACTCAATTGGCGACTAACGGCGGCCTCACTTGCATCAAAGTGGTCGGCTTTTTTGTTGGCACAAGCATGCAGTGTGGCATCGATGATGGGCCGGTATCCCGTGCAACGACATAAATTACCTGACAAGGCGTGAGAAACGGCGTTGCGATCAACAGGACTGTTTGCTTTTTCGTTTTGATGGTAAAGAGCAAACATCGACATGATAAAACCTGGGGTACAGAATCCGCACTGGGAACCATGGTGTTCCACCAAACTTTGTTGCACAGGATGCAATACACCGTTGTCAGGCAGATGTTCAACGGTAATGAGTTGTTTGCCCTGTAAGGCCGGCATAAACGTGATGCAGCTATTGATGGTACGATAGCGCAATGTGGGCTCGCCATCAGCATGTTGTATCGGTTCGGCTAAGACAACGGTACACGCACCACAATCACCTGATGCACAGCCTTCTTTTGCGCCGGTCAGGTGTTGTTCTTCACGCAGGTAATCGAGCACCGTTAAATCGGCCTGCTTGGGACTAAGTTGAATAAGGGTATTGTTGAGCAAAAAGCGTAGCATGGTTGGCCTCGGTGAGATGGCAACAGGCCATCACGGCTAATATTACGACAGTATTTTGCAATTACAATCAAAAACCAGACCAACTGGTCAAGTTTTGGCGCTACGCTTGCATAATTAGCGTATTATTTTTAACAACGCTGTCAGATCCTTACGTCATGCGCCTAAGGTTGAATAAAAATAAACCACTTTATTAAATTTCATAAACAGTGATTTCCAGACTAATTAGCTAAGCATGAAGAAGACAATGAAGCAAAGTGAATACCAAAAAGACGACAGTATCGGCTCGATGAATCGGCATAAAATTATGGCTGCCGCTGAGTATGAGTTTGCCTTGCACGGGTACGCAGGCACACGAGTACAGCATATTGCTGACCGAGCGCAATTACCTAAAACCAATGTCTTGTATTACTTTAAATGCAAGGAAGGTTTGTATTTGGCACTACTCGAAGAAATTTTAAGTTTGTGGAATGGGCAGTTTGATGAAGCCACCGCTGAAGACGACCCTGCGGTAATTTTAGCCGCGTATATTCGCGATAAAATGACAAAAGCTCGCCAACGTTCCGCTGCATCGAAAGTATTTGCACTAGAAATCATCAATGGTGCACCAAATTTGAACACTTTTTTTCGGGAACAACATTGTCAGTGGATGGCCGGTAGAGTGCAGGTGTTATACAGTTGGATGGCACAGGGCAAAATGAAAGCATTGAATCCCGAGTACCTGTTATTTCATATTTGGGCGACCTGTCAGCATTATGCAGACTTCGCGGCGCAGATTACGCAGCTTAAAGGTAAGCCCATGGGAGAACCAGAATTTGCCGAAGCCACAGACAATTTAATTGAACTAATCTTAACGGGTTGTGGGCTAACTGTACCTGAGCGTTTTTAATCAGTTAATTAAGGAATTTTATGAGTCATGCATATCCTCGGGATCTTATCGGTTATGGTCAGTTTCCTCCGCATCCGAAATGGCCAGGACAGGCCAAGATTGCCGTGCAGTTTGTATTAAATTACGAGGAGGGCGGAGAAAACTCGGTCTTGCATGGTGATGAACACTCAGAAATCTTCTTATCTGAAATTATCGGCGCCCAGCCTTATCCAGATCGTCACCTGAGCATGGAATCTATCTATGAATATGGCAGCCGTGCAGGTTTCTGGCGTTTATTCAATTTATTTGAGCAGTACAAGCTTCCTATCACAGCTTTTGGTGTCACTATGGCTCTGCAACGCAACCCAGAAGCGGTGGCCGCCATGCAAAGCGCAAATTGGGAAATTGCCAGCCATGCGATGCGCTGGATCCATTTTCAGACCATGCCTGAAGCGCAAGAACGTAAAATGATCCATGCCGCCATTCAGTTACATCAAGCCATAACCGGCCAAAAACCCTATGGTTGGTACACCGGGCGAACCAGCCCAAACACCTTAAAATTACTCGCTGAGCGGGATGACATCTTATATTGTGCCGATTCTTACGCAGATGATTTGCCGTATTATGATACTCAGTATGCCAAGCCACTATTGATGGTGCCTTACACCCTCGATACCAATGACATGCGTTTTGTGACACCCCAAGGGTTCAACAGTGGAGAGCAGTTTTTTCAGTATTTGAAAGACGCCTTTGATGTGTTGTACCGAGAGGGCGACAAGGCGCCAAAAATGTTATCTGTGGGCTTGCATTGCCGCATCATTGGTAGACCCGCCAGAATGGCAGCCCTGCAGCGCTTTATTGAGTATGTGCAGTCCCACGACAAAGTATGGTGGTGTACCCGGGAACACATTGCTCGGCATTGGCTTGAACATTTCCCTCGATAACCATACCCCGTGGGAAATACGAGCCACCACTAGTTGATGGTGGCTGCCAAGCAAGATGCAAGTTATTTTAAATCTAACACGTAACGCAAGATAAACACCGCTGCCATCACGTAGGTGATCAAACTCACTTGTTTAAAGCGTCCTGTGCCCAACATAATACCCACGTAGGTAATAAAACCCAGGGCGATACCTTCGCTAATGCTGAATGTCAGAGGCATGGCCAACAAAGCCACCGATGCAGTGGCTAGGGCCCCTAAATCATCGAAATCCAATTGCTTAAATGAGTCCATCATCAAAATGCCCACCATGATAAGCGCGGGTGTGGTGGCCATTAGTGGGATGACTTTCATCAACGGTGTGAAAAATAAGGCCAGTAAAAAACACAAGGCTACCACGATGGACGTGAGCCCCGTGCGCCCACCTGCTGACACCCCTGCCGCAGATTCCACATAAGAAGTAACGGGTGAGGTACCTAAAGCTGCTCCCACTACACTGGCTGTTGCATCGGCGGTCATGGCTGGGCCAATCTTAGGTAGTTTGCCTTCAGGAGTAAGTAAATTGGCCCGACGTGATACGCCAATTAAGGTACCAATGGTGTCGAACATGTTGACAAACAACAAGGCAAAAATGAGATCCCACGTTTCAGCCAAATGCTCAATAGGATACAGTATATCCATGGCCATGAAGGTGGTACCAATGCCATCAGGCATGCCAATTAGACTATCGGTATGTTGCGTCAGATAACCGTCACCAACTGGAATAAAGACACCAACTAAGGTTAACAACAGTACGGAAATTAGGATCGCGCCACTGACTTTTTTGATCACTAAGACGATGGTTAATAGAATGCCTGCAATGGCCAGCAACGCCGCAGGTTGCGATAAATCACCGATGGTCACAAAAGTCGCTGGGTGAGCCACCACTAAGCCAGCGTTTTTGAGACCGATAAACGCAATAAACAAACCTATTCCACACTGCACGCCGATTTTTAAGGCTGCTGGGATCGCCTCAGCAATTTTTGTGCGAACCCCAGTAAGTGACAACACTAAAAACAAAATACCATTCCAAAATACAATACCTAAGGCCGCATCCCACGGTATTTCACGACTTAAACATATGGTGAAGGCAAAAAACGCATTGAGACCCATACCAGGCGCCATGGCGATGGGATAGTTGGTCATCAGAGCCATCAGCAAGGTGCCTAAACAGGCGGCTAAAGCGGTGACCGTGATTAAGCCTTCGATGGGCATGCCGCCAGCCGACAGAATCCCAGGATTGACCACCAGAACATAAGACATGGCCGCAAAGGTGGTAAGACCGGCAATAAACTCGGTTTTTAAATTACTGCCTTTTTCACTCAGTTTAAACAGGCGTTCCAGTAGGTTTGACATGGATTATTCTCATAAAATCACTAACAGCCGGAAGAGCAGTTGTCAGTAAGGACGGATGGATTGACATTTTATTCTGCAAAAACCTGACCAAAGAGTCCAGTTGTGGTGCGAATTATGCTCAAATGCAGGCGATAGCGGATCTTCAGGGTTTGTTTCAATCTAAATTGTTGATTTATTGGTCAAGTTGAATTTCTCATCGGTGATAAACCACGATTGTATGAGAATTTGACAGCTATCACGGTGAAGGATAATTTGGGTTTGCACTAAAGTGAGGCGGATTTACCGTGCTTGATCACTTTGAACAGGTAGTAAGGTAGACTGCGGGTAAATAGAGTGAGGAGAGATTAATGAGAAACCAGCTAAAAGACTGGGTGTTGGCAGTCCCAAAGGCTGAACTTCATTTGCACATAGAGGGCTCACTTGAACCTGAGTTAATGATGCAGTTAGCGGACAAACATGGTGTCAATTTACCTTATTCCTCGATTGACGAGGTACGCCAAGCCTATGATTTCGAAAATTTGCAGAGTTTTTTAGACCTGTATTATCTCGGTGCGTCGGTACTTAGGGATGAAGATGATTTTTACCAATTAATGTATGCCTATCTGCAAAATTGTCGGGCCAATAATGTGGTGCATAGTGAAATCATGTTCGACCCGCAAACACACACTGCGCGTGGCATTGGTTTTGATGTATTCATGCCTGGGTTTCAGCGGGCAATGCATCAAGCCGAACGAGAATGGGGGCAATCGTGTTTTTTAATTATGTCGTTTTTACGCCATTTATCTGAAGTAAGCGCTCTTGCCACCTTGGACCAAGCGCAGCATTATCTTGATGGTATCAGTGCAGTTGGCTTGGATAGTTCGGAACAAGGCAATCCACCCGAAAAATTTGCCCGGGTGTTTGCCAAGGCAAAAGCATTAGGCTTAAAACGTGTTGCCCATGCAGGGGAAGAAGGGCCGCCAGCCTACGTGTGGGGAGCTGCAAAAGTATTAGATGTGCAGCGCATCGACCATGGAGTGCGCAGTATTGAAGATCCTGTGCTGATGGACTACCTGTTGGCAGAACAATTGTCCCTCACCGTATGCCCCTTGTCCAATACTAAGCTGCGGGTTTTTAACCACATGCAAGAACACAACATTCTTGAGTTGTTGGATAGAGGCTTGTTAGTCACGGTGAATGCGGATGATCCCAGTTATTTTGGCGGCTACTTAGCCGACAACTATTTGGCCTTGATTGAACATTTACCCCTGCAGTTCGACCAATTGCAACAGCTTGTACGCAATGGCTTCACGGCAAGCTTTTTACCCGAAGAAACAAAGGCCAAATGGTTGGCCAAAGTTGACTCGCTGAACTAAATGCGTTTAGGGGGTGACAGGGTTTACTTGATAGGCCTGGGTGCCCCACAACGGCACCGTGGAGAGACTGTGTTTGTAGCTCCCAGAACTTTCCTTGGTGGAGTAAGACAAATACAACAAGGTTTGTGAGTTGTGATCGTAGATACGACGCACTTTCATATTTTTAAAAAACACACTTTTTGATTTCTTAAAGACCACTTCACCGGATTTGGATTTATCGATTTGTTCGATCATGGCTGCCGTTATGTCACCCGTTTGACGACAGGCAATGGCGCTGTCTGACGGGTCAGAAAAATCTAAACCAGCTTCAATACTCGCCACATGGCAGGTAACACCTGTCACGATTGGATCAACTAAGGTGTTGATCGTAATGTCTTTTGTGGTGAATAGACCAAGTGATACATCTCCCACCTCGTTGTCGCTGCAGGCAACTAAGCTGCTACTCAAACACAGTGCAAACAGTATTTTATACATAGTATTTCCTTGATTAGTTATGGTGTTGCAGGGCTTTTTTCAGTGGCCATCGCCACCACGATCTTTAATGCTTCATTAGCCTCAAAGCCTGCATCGATGAGTGCCAAATACAGTAAGCGAAAATATTGTGCTTGCGCTTGCACAAGCTGTGGAGTGCTCTTCGCGCGGAGGTTATTTAGTAATTGCACAGACAACTGCTCGCTAACAAAATCTAAGGGCACGGCCTGTGGGCTTGGCATAACATGCTCTTGGCTTCTTGTGGAAAAGGATAGCAACAACACACAGCAGATGAAACAAGCTAAAAGTTTTGGCATGGGCTTCTCTTGGTTAGGCACAATCATCGTCAGTGGTGAGTGTAGCAAATTGCATGAAGGATAGAGGGATTGATGCATGGATCCCTCTTTAAGGTTAGCGGGTCATTCGTTTGATTAACTCAGCATGTGCCGGAAACTGTTGGCTTAAGGAAGCCACTTCGCCCAATTGCATGTCAGCATATTCAAAGCCCGGTGCGACGGCTTCGCCGATCAATCCATAACCAAACACACCGTCGGTGGGGATGCTAGAGGCTTTCCACGTTCCCCCTTTTACCACTAACTGCATCTGTTGGCCTTGGCGTGGATCATTGCCCATGACGACGGTTTCCAATTGGCCATCGGCATGAATAAGATAATAGGTGATGGGGTCTCCCGCATGAAAATAATGCACGATATCAGATTGATTCATGTGAAAGTGACCGATGGGGGACGCCGCACTGAGCAGATAGTAAATCGAGGTCATGGTGACTCGCTCACCAATGGCCGTTGCGATACGAGGGCGATGTTCTGCTTTAAAAGTTTGGCGAAAATAGCCACCCTCAACATGCCCTTCAAGTTGCAAGGCCTCAACCAACGCTCCAGTGGTCATAGGTGGATTGCCCTGATTTGCAATGCTGGATGCATTAACCTTGGCTGTTTTCTCGGCTGGGGGCTGGCTGGAAAGAGTCTTTGGATCACTTTCATAGGGCATGTTGTGTTGATACAGCGACCAATTTGTCACGAGCTCATTGACCACATGACTGCCCACCAAATAAGCGCTCTGCAAGGCAGCATTAAGACCAGCAAAACCACTGTCTGTGCTTTCCATTGCCAGATTCTGCGCAGCGCTCAGGTCGTCAGGTTGCATGGCGTAATTACTGGCGGTGCGCAACACCATAAATCGCTGTTTATTAGCTTTACCAGCTTGGTGTAAGAAACTGATGGCTTGATAGCTGCCGGTGTCTTCCATGCCTGAGGTCACAAAATTACCTTGACCATGAGTCCAAAACTTCGTCCAGTTATTGGCCCAAGTGTTTAATAACTTACCGTGCCAAAATGTACCTGCTGCGAGTTGATCGCCCTTCAGCACAAAGGGAGGGCGCAGGGCATTAGGATAGCTAGGATAGCGCGCACGTAAGCGCTGAATAGCGGGATCATCCGCCAACACCAAATCTTTGGTTAAGTGATATGCCCAGTCCGTCAGTTGTGGATTAAGTTGATACACTTCGCCATTGGGGGAATCGGCATACGCTTGGTTTTGTTTGGTCTCGATATCTTGTGCGGTGAGGGCAGAATTTTTAAACAGAGGGAAGTAGCCACTTGCCCAATCATCGGGGATCTCTCTGGCGTCGATCTCATGGGCTAAATCTCCATCAACTAAAAAAGTTGCCCATGCAGCCGAACCCAGGGACGCATCCTCTGGATCCACACCGGCAATGCCCGCCACTAACCAATAGGCTTCACGTAAATCAAAACGCGGATCCAAACCTAAGGCCATGACGGCGGCGGTGGCTCTTGCCGTACCCATGCCGGTGACAATACCGATTACCCCCGTCTGTGGATTCATGCAGATGTCGTGATAGGAAGCAGGGAAGGGTAAACAGGTATTCAAATGTTGACCCGCCTTCCACAGTTGAAATTCGCCTGCTTTGTCGCCGGCGTCTTGGCCAATTTCAAACATTGTCACCACCACAACCTTTACCTTGAACGGCTCAGTTGCAGCTCGCTCAGTGTGATTTATCGCTGGCTCTGAACAGGCCAGTAAAAAACCTAAACTGAGTAATAACACCCCTAGTTTAACGGCCATACACCCCTCCATTTTTATCCAATATTTAACACGGCAGATAACAAAAAGGATAAATACGCTGACATATTTATCCTTCTTTTCTCACCGCATGTTTACGACAACAAGTGTTGTCGTCGCTGTGTATTAAGCGTTAGAACTTGTAGCTAAACTTCGCTTGATAGCTGGTTGGCAGTTCTGGTAATACAATCTGCGCACCAAACAAGTCTGGAAAGTTGGCACGGTAGTACTCTTCATCCGTTAAGTTTTTCACCGATAAATTAACCGTCCAAGTATCTGTTGAGTAGGATACGCCCGCATTCACTAAAGTATAAGAAGGCAACATGACACTTTTCGAGAATCCAGAAAAGGTCGAGTCGGCACGAATGATACTGGTATTAACCGTAAATCCATTCTGGAAGTCATAGGTAGCTGTTGCCGTATAGATATTCTCTGGAATACCTTGTTTGCGCACATCTTCCAAACTACCGCCGTCAGCCGCAGATGGGATCAAGGTTAAACCTATGGGGTTACCGCCTAGCACCAGGGAGGGATCCGTTAAGCTGGTTAAGTCTTCAATACCTAAGAAGCCAAACAATGAACCACCGTTACCGTTGTTCCAAGCGGTTAAATTATACACTTTCATATTGGTATAACCAGCAGTGACCACTAATTGGTCATTAACTACCCAGCGCAACTCAAATTCAGTGCCTTTGTTTTGAGTGGTGGCATTGGTAACAATAGCTTGGGCATTAAAATCGGTTCTTTCTTGTTCATAAGAGGCGAGAGCAAAATACAAAGAATCTTCTAAGAAGGAACCTTTGATACCAAATTCAGTTAATGTTGAGGTATCAAACGCACCGTTAAACGCATTGCCATCTCCATCAACCAATTGACCATAACCAATTTCGGCCCCTTGACCGGCGACTAAGGTAGCCTGCTCAGCTTGGGTAAAATAAGGAATTAAACCGAAATCAAATTTATAGGAGATACTGGCATTCCATGAGGTGCCACTGAACGTATCTTCCGCTGTCGCAATTGGCCCTTTATTTAATAACAAATCGCCACGGGTGGTGGTTTTCACATCAATACTGTCATAACGCAAACCTAAGACGATGTTCAGACCAAAGTCCCACGTTAAGTCAGTCATAGCAGCAATACCGTAGTCGGTATAATGACCCACGTCATAATTGTCAAAGTTATCATTGATACGGGTTGCCAACTGACGTCTGTCTAACGCAGTCGAAGGCATCGTTAAATCACGACGGTTAAAATATTCGTACGTGAAATCATCTGCATGCATGAATTCTGTATGGCGAATCGACGGAGACACTTGCACCTGAGCAAGCAAAGAATCCGTTTCGAATGACTTAGCAAATATCAATTTGTTTTCTACGACTGAGCTATCGTGCATTTGTGAGAAGCCGTAGGCATTTTCATTCAAGTTGTCATAAGCTTCGTAGAACAATTGGTTTTTAATTTCCCAGCCACTTTGGGTGTAATACATGATGTCGAAATACAGGGTATCAACGGTGTTTTCTAAGACATCATCGGCGGCAACCAAGGTTTGGTTGCCTTTCAATTTAGTCGTACCCGGATTGTTTAACTTCATCAAATCCGTTGCATCGGCATCGGTAAATCCCGGCGCAAAAGGATAGAAAAACCCAGCGCCAGCGATATTTACTGCGCCATATTCAGCATGAGATATCGAACCATCGTCGTCAGTGTCGAGGGGTTTCGCGGTACCAGTAATATAGGTGCCGTTATCAATTAGATCTTGGGTTAAGCGGTTCCAACCAGAGGGTCCAACGGGATTCTGAATTTATTTCACAAAAAGTTGTTTAAGCTATTGTTATAAATAAACTAAATCTCAAAGCAAAGATGTGATTTTAGGTTTTTTGGCAACACGAACGTCTTTCAGCTTACTGACAAGATTGCCTTATATATCCACCATTTTCGTTATATTGTCTCTGGCGCCCCGGCCTGCCCCAATTAAAGTCGCTGAACCTAGACTCACCCAGTCTCCATATTCAAACAGCCAGAGTCTGCGGTCTTTTATTGATTGTTCGTCCTGGTTCATCACTTTGCCATCGTCTTCCAGAATTTCTAATTCTGCCATATGACTCAGCTTAGGTTGAAAACCAGTGCACCAAAACACGGCATCAAAAACTTGTTCAGCGTGGTCCTGCCTCACAACGCCTGCTGGGTTATGCAACAGGTGCAATCAGATGATTGAATAGACTGAGTCGTATTGGTTCCGCCACAGCAAACCTGCTTTCAATACAATTGGGTAAGTATGGCTAACCTAACGGGTGAAACTTAAGAGAAACTTAAGTTTGAAAAGTGGTCTGCGCTACATGCAAAAATAATGTAAGCACTGATGTTGAAAATTTAAGCAACACGCTAATTGAACGATTAGTCGTTTCAGCATTATTGTTTCTTCGAGGCAAAATTATAGATAGATGAGAAAGTTCAGAAAACTGCTCTCGTCGAGATAAGACCCAGATTTGAGTCTTATCATTGAATATCTTGCTTAAACGAAATAACAGGCGCGATGTGATTAAGGCGTCCAGTCCACAGCAACAACTTCAGTTGATGAATGTGAAGCACTAGAAATTCATCAATCTCTTCAGTCAAATCTGAGAGCTGAGGAAATAAACACAATAGCTGTGACACTTCAAACATCAGCATCAGTAAGTCATCAAAGTCATAATAAAGGCCGTCAATAAAAAATCGGTCCACCTCCTGTTCAGCTAACGGTCGATGAATTCGCTGAAGTAGCTGCACTGAGGCGACGAGGCGTTGGTAATACTTATGAGTCGAGACGCTTGTTTGCTCGACAAGCTTTGCAACGGTTGGCTCCAGAGACATAGACCCCTCCTTTTAAGGGTTACTTATTTTGATGAAGCGCTTCAGCAAGCTTCAACACGGACAAATACAGATAATCGACATCAAAGGCATGAAGTGGCGCTTGCCCTGTGTTCCATGATGATTGAATAGACATGCGTCTGGCCTGATAGTGGGTGTACACCTGAGCAAATAAATCTGCAAATGCGCTGACACTTTGGTTCAATCCTTCATGAAACAGATGGACAAAGGTCGGCCAGTGAAACCAGGATACGCGCATTAGCTGATTTCGTAAAAAAGACAGTAACTCTTCATCCTTTAAAGACGCAGACAGAAAACTCTGTCTGTCATCTGGAGGCAACACCACGGAAACCAGTTGCGTCAGAGCGTCCTTAGACAAAACAACTCGTGCAAGGCAGAGTTATACACAAAACAGCTCAAATAAGCGGATCGTCTCAAAATAAAGCATTTCATAGTGAGCGCCCGACAGTGGCTCCGCATTGAGCCGGGCAGAATGCACCTCAGATAGTCGTTTAGTCAGGATGTGTTTTGCGTTTTCTGGTGAAGCCTGTACCGGAGAGAGAGAAAATGCAGTATCTGTACTTAACATCCATTGCTTTTGACCTGACGCTTCAATACTGCGCACAACAGACATGATCACCCGCTCGGGCACAATCATATGAAATCGTGAACTAAGCTCAAATTCTGCGTCGAACAAGCGGCTGTTTGCATACACGTATCGACCTCTTCGGTGATCAAATGGCAAACATTGCTGGGGACTGGAGTAACGATGCAAGAACCAGGTCATTAAAGCCTGATGCTGCTCTTGTTCTGAGGCAGAGGTAAGCCATTCGTCTGAAGGGGAAAAAGGATAAAGCTCAACAAAAGAAGTGCTGTGAAAAGCAACATGAGGCAATTGCTTTAACCAGACTTCATTAACAAAGGAACTGATTGACATCAGGACTCCTCAAAAGAGTACAGAGCAAAAAATGGTCGGTGATGCAAGATTCGAACTTGCGACCCCTTGGACCCAAACCAAGTGCGCTACCAAGCTGCGCTAATCACCGCCAACTGATTGGGAGAAAATTGTCTACTAAGGTTACCATCATGAGTTATTTCATGATAATAATATTATCATGCCATTACACTAAAGATGCCATTAAAAAATCTTACTAATCTGCATTTACTTCCTGTTTTAATGCTAACCCCGCAGAAAACTTGGGGTAATTTTTACCTTGAATTTCGATACGCTCTCCAGTTCGCGGGTCGCTGCCCAATCTGGAGCCGCGTTTTGTTACGGTAAAGCTCCCAAAGCCGATCAACGTTACGGCTCCACCTTCCGACAACTCATCCATAATGGCGCTAGTCAGTGCGTTGAGTACTTGCTCTGAAGTGCTTCTTGGCAATTTTGTTTAGTTTGACATTGCTTGGATTAACTGTTTTTTGTTCATCACAGATACCTTGTAAAGGAGCAAAGGCTCATGTCGTTTATAATTTTATGAGTGGCTGTGCTTCACACGACGTCGTGTACGTTTTCTTCGCTGATTTGCCAACCACATCGCTCTTCTTTTCATGCTTACACCAGGCTAACTAAGCTCAAATTTAGACACTTTATCCTGCAATGCCCGTCCCATAGAGATAAGTCTTTTTCCCTGCTGCGCGGTCTCATTTGCCTCCAGCGCAGATTTATCCGCTACCTCATTCAAATCGCAAATACGGCGATTGATTTCTTCAACGACTACCGCTTGTTGTTCAGCGGCAGTCGCTATCTGTGTGTTCATGTACTGCATTTTTTCGATGGACACATTAATCTGTACCGCAGCAGAGCCAGCCTGAGCCACTTCATCGACAGCAGTCGCAGAGACCACCTGGCATTCGGCCATGTAGCCGGAGACCTGACGTGAAATCGCTTTTAAGGTATCAATCATCTGAGCAATTTCAGCCGTTGAGGTTTGAGTGCGGCTGGCGAGGCTTCGTACTTCATCAGCTACCACCGCAAATCCACGACCTGCATCCCCGGCTCTGGCTGCTTCGATAGCTGCATTTAAGGCGAGTAAGTTGGTTTGCTCCGCTATCGCACGGATCACATCTAAAATACCACCGATACGATCGCTCTCCTGTTGCAACTCTCCCATTGCCGCAGCAGAGCGTTCAATTTGTTTGGACAATGCCAGAATTTGCTCTTGCGCTTTGTTCGATAGGGCGGTGCTTTGTGTAGATTGCTCTGCTGCGTCATGAGCTGTGGATGCGGCTTCTTCGCATAATTTCGCCACTGACTCAGCTGTTGCTAATAGCTCATGGATAGCCGTCGCTACTTGTTGAAATTGATTTTTCTCATCAAGAACGAGCTGGTTTGACGCCTCAGCACGACCTGAAATATCTTCGGCCTGGCCTGAAATCTCAGTAGAGACCGAGCGGATCTCGCTAATCATGGTGATTAAGTCACCGCGCATGATATCAAGCGATTTCATAACACCTCCAAGCTCCAGGTGTGACGATGAGCCAGATAATTTGCCTCTGGATACTTTATTGGCTAATTCAGCAAGCACTTTAGGTTCCGCACCAAGCTGGATCACAATGGATCGAGAGATGAATACCGCAGCAGAAAGGCTAAACACCAGAGCGGCAACGGAGACTAAAATCAGCAAAAGCCGTTGATTCGGGAAGCTATCTGTTGCCGTTTTTTCTTCTTCATCGGACAGTGCGTGGGCGTAACGGATATACTCTTCTACTTGTGACATCAGTTGTAAAAGCAAGGGCATACATTCTTTCACTATTCTGCGTCTGGCTTCTTCCATTTGTCCGTGGGCGGCTGTCTCAACAATCTCAGTGGCCACTTTGCCATACAGTTGCTCAGTGGCTTGCATGCGTTCGATAATCACACGCTCTTTTGGCGTCACATCGTTATCATTTTTGAGTCGTGCTGTTAGTTCTGAAATAGCGCTCATAACATTTTGGTGCGCCTCCAAAGCTCTTGTTTGCTCCAGAATTCTGCTATCGCTTGTCGTCACTACTAACATATTACGTGCAGAGATAGCACGAACAGACACTTCATTTCTGATCTGCACAGCAATAGAAGACCGCTCGTTAGCCCCATGAAGCACCGCAGTGAGCTGGTGATTCGCGTCGCCGAGCAGTGAAATGGACAAAGAGGAAACAATCAGCAGACAAAGCAGAACGCCACCAAAACTTGCATACAAAGTATTACGAACAGTCCAAGCTATCATAGTGCACCTCAATGCAGAGCCAGTGGCCCTTGGTTAGATTCATTCGTCTTGTGTACGTTGTGCAATCCTTGCTTTGTAGTCCACACCATTTGCGTTCAGATAATCACGGATCAACTGCCGCAACACCTGAGATGGCGTTATGTCCTGTTGTGCACATAACTCTTCAAAGGCCGCCTTTTTATCAGGGTCAATCAAAATAGTCAGTCTTGCTGTTTTCTTTTCCATAATCACACTACTTATCGTTTGTTATTAGTTAAGTGGCCTGGATGATGTGGTGCTCGCTGTAACGAGCGGCCCAGACTATCCATTTTACAATTCAGACGCGCTTCCAGACTGGGCAAGCGCTGATAAAAGCCTTGCATTCCACCACTTTTTTCTAAAGAACCCGCTAGCACAACGGCATTCCCATTCGGGATATAACAGACCAGTACATCCTCAAAATATCGATACAACGCATTCACCAACTCATCATCAATATCCGCTTTTTGCTCATAGTTAACTATAAGCCAGCCATGTGGCCGCAGTTGCCGATGACAGCCCTCAATAAAATTGATGCTGGACTGTGCCGGATTCATTTGCATAGCCCAAAATAGGTCAGAAAAAATCAAATCAACCTGCATGCACTGCTCGCATACATAATACAAAGCATCCTGACAGACCAGGTTCAAAGACGGTGACGCTGGCAATGCAAAGTATTGAAAAGCCAGTTCTATCACCGCAGGTCTGATTTCCACCACGGTGAGGGATGCGTCCGGCTCAATATAGTGCAATGTTCTGACCAGGCTACCGCCGCCTAAGCCAAGTAGTAATACGTCCCGGAATGGGCATAACGCAACACCGAGTAACATCGCTTTTGTATACTCAAACACAGGATAGTGCGTTTTCAAGACATCCATCTTGCTTTGTTCATAAATCTCATCAAATTTCAGTGCCCTGTAGTTATCTTCTTCAACTATAAAAATAGTTCCCCAGTCATCCTCAATAGAGACCAGGCGATGCTCTTCACTGTGAAGTACCGCAGAGAGCAAAATGATTTTCTCGCGTTCAAACCGACTATCGGTCGAGATACAGCTTTGAGGCATGCATAAATCCTTGTAGCTCTTTAGGTAGCGGAGCATTCTCAATAATGATGTGTGCTGCGCTTATTGCTTCATGAAAGGTGCCGCAGTGCTGAGCACTGTCCATCAGTTGTGATCTATATAGTTTTTGCTGCACCCGACTGTTAGCCTCGCTGATGAGAACCTGTACCCCTTGTTTATTGAGGGTGCCGATCGTTTTACGAAGGCTTTCTAAGCCAGATGCGTCAATAAAAGGTACTCCATCAAACCGGAGGATCATGACCTGCGTTTCGTGATGGATACTACTGAGCGCATTTTCAACATTCGATATCGCAGCAAAGAAAAACGGCCCTTCAATACTGAATACACACACACCATGAGGGAGTATGACGGAGGTATCGGACTGTGGATGCGCGACAACTTCAACACTTTCACTCATGCGTTTCATAAAAAACAAAACCGCAAGCAATATCCCGACATTTACAGCGACAACGAGATCGGCAAACACTGTCAGAAAAAAAGTGACGAGTAAAATAGCCACATCCGATTTCGGTGCAGTTTTTATCATCCGTATAACATGGTGTACCTCAGACATGTTCCAGGCGACGATAAACAATACTGCTGCAAGCACAGACAAAGGGATAAACGAGGCAAGAGGAGCAAGCAACAGTAACACAAGAACCAGAACTACGGAATGCACCACACCTGCCAATGGGCTTTGTGCTCCCATCCTTATATTGGTTGCGGTACGGGCTAATGCACCTGTCGATGCAAAGCCCCCAAAAAATGGTGCCACTATATTGGCCATTCCCTGACCAATCAGTTCCTGATTTGGTCTGTGCCGGTAACCCGTCATTCCATCAGCCACCAAGGCAGAAAGCAGAGATTCGATGGCCCCCAACATAGCAATGGTAAGTGCAGGACCGATTAACTGAAGTGCATGCGCAGCGTCAATAGCCACCCACTTAAACTCAGGTAGGCCAACCGGAATACCACCATAGGCAGAGCCGATAGTTTTCACGGAACTCCATTGCATAAACCACTGCACTGACGTCATCACTACTAAGGCGATAAGTGGTGCTGGAATAGTACGCAATGCTTTGACCTTCGGTACACCAAGTAAGATGGCCAATGCAAAAAGGCCAAGAAGGCTTGTGGTCGCATCGACATCGGAAATAGTCTGTAGGAGGTGCCAGAGTTTTTGGTGAAAGTGCTCGCCGTCAGGTTGGGTAAGACCGAGAAATGCAGGCCACTGACTGAAGAAAATCAGAACGGCGATACCCGCAGTAAATCCGAGCACCACAGGAGCCGGAATATATTGGATCAGACTCCCCAGACGCGTCAGGCCAAGAATGAGTAAAATGCCTCCCGCCATAACGGTTGCGAGGAGCAAACCACTCATCCCATGACTTTGAACTATCCCGGCAAGCACAACAATAAATGCGCCGGTAGGACCGGAGATTTGAACTCTGGTGCCACCGCACAAAGAGACAATCACGCCTGCGAGAATCGCGGTATAAATACCTTGCTCTGGTTTGGCACCAATAGCAATTGCAAATGCCATCGCTAAAGGAAGTGCGACAATCCCTACAACACAGCCTGCCAAGACATCTTTTACCCAGTTTTTTGAGGAAAAAAGACCTGCTTTGTAGGACTCGATAACTGCGAACATACGGTTAATATCCCACTTCAAACATTGTAATTAAATTATAATTAAAAACTAATAAAACGCAAATAAACAGAGAGTCAGTCAAGTGTTTTTCGTTTACGTTTTCATTTGAAAACGTAAAGAGTTCAAAAATGAAAAGTGAGCACAGCCTGACAATATCGGCCCCTAGCCTTAAAAGCTAGTGACCAAAACTTGTTCTGGTCGGTTTTGGCCTTCTGTGATTTGAATAAAGTCTATATTCTAATCATAAAATGATATTTCTTGATTAGAATAGCCTTGTGACTTTTAGGCTTGTGTTGTTAATTGATTATGATGGCAGCTCGACAGCTCTTAAAGGCTTAGAAATGCTCGCCGGAAGCCCTTTAGTCAAAGGTTTACCTGTGCATTTGGTGATGGCAGGCGCTGATGTAGATGCAACCAGAATACAGATGGAGAAAGCGGCCAGTATTCTGCGCAAGAGCGGTTTTAGCACAACCAATGCTATTGTTGCAGGCGAGCCGGAAACGGTTCTGCATCAGTATCAGCAGCAACATGACATTGATCTGATTGTGATGGGCGCATACGCCATTCCCGCATCAGGCAATTTATCGTGGGGAGCATGACTACGGCAATGTTAAGCGATGCCAAGTGTTCCTTATTGATCCTGCGCTAACCTTTCAAGGGCCAGTGAACTGGCCCTTGTTTATTCAGACGCTATGGGTCCATTGAAGGCGAATCTCTGCGTCGCCTGGACTCTACCTCAACCATGTTTAAAGTAACAAACAAATAAGTCCATCATCGTTTTGTTTTTTCATTGGGGATCTCTAATTGATAAACCATCGGTTCGATCGGTCGGTTTACATCAATGTTGTAGTCACCAAACCGATTGATATATGACGTCCAGTAGGGAGCCAGGCATCCAAGCAACTCCTGTGTGATTTCATGGCCCTCCGCAGTAAGCTGTTTTAAAATCTGTGTCATTTTCGCGGTGGTGTACAAAATCACCATATTGGCCACCAACTGGTTGTACTTCACTATTTTTTGCTGCTCGTAGCGGATATTTTCGGCGATGATCCGCTCACCACCAAAAAACAGCCATTTCTTGTACTGATGGAACTCTTCGGTTTTGTTGGTCTCCGCATGAATGGTCTGACGCATGATAGGGTCATCGATGTAGTTCAGCAAGAAGATGGTCCGGATCACTTTCCCAAGCTCTTTGAAGGCAAAATACAGTTTGTTTTTGCGGCTGTACGTACCTAAACGCTTGAGCAGTGTCGAGGGAGTGATCCGTCCCAGCTTGATAGAGACCATCACCCGGAGCATGTCTGGCAGGTATTTACGAATAAGCTCAAAATCAATACTGCCGCTAAACAGTGAGTCAATGTGCTGATACTTGGCGTTCTTGTCCGGCCTGAAGAACCGCAAGTCGTGAATATTGCGAATGCGGGGCATCAACTTGATCCCAAGGAGATGCGACAATCCAAAGACGGTGTAGCTTTGTGCGTGAGTATCGCCATGCAGTGTATCGGGCTGAATGTCTGACTCATTTTTTTGCAGAACATCAAGGATATAGACCCCTTCATAGGTGCCACATGGAATAAAGTGGCTGAACAAGGCAATGTACGTATCCGATACATGGTAATAGCCGATCCCGCCATACCCGCCGTAGCGAATGTGATACTGAGACATCATGTTTTGCTCGTACAGATCCCATTTGGTGCCATCGGCAGATGCGTGGCTACCATCCCCCCAGAATTTCGGCAGATCAAATTGATTGTACGCATTAATCACTTTGGTGATGGCCTTTTCCAGTTTGACCTCGCTGACCTGTTTGATATTCAGCCAAGCCACCTGGCGCGGGCTCAGACCTTTGATGGACCGAGCTGTTTGGGTTGGACCCAGATTACACCCATAGCAGAACAAGGTCGTAATAAAGCGGTACTGCGGATTGTCCAACCGGCTTTTGTTACCCGAGTGTGGGTAGATGATCTTATGCAGATCCAGCCAGTGCTCGGTGTCTGTCAGTATATCGACGATACTGGTGGTCTCTAATTTTCCGGTGATCAGCTCCTTCAGTGCTTCCACTTCGTTATCCGGCCGTTCTTTTTTGCCCTTTTTCAGGCTCAGTCGTCCGGATTTGAGCGTTGCACTGTCGTTGGCAGGAAACCGGGCATCCACCCGTTGAGCCGTTTCGGTCAGCAAGGTTTTTAACTGTTCAATAAATTCATCCGGCTTATTCACCGGCAGTTCTATTTCCTGCGCGTACCGATCTATTTCCTGCAGATACTCTTCGACGCTGACAAATTCTTCGCGGTGGTCGTAGTATTCCTGGCCATGAAGGACATGCAGATCTCCAGACTCGAGTTCCTGCTTGATCAGGGTCCATATCGCCAACTCTAAATACTTTCTATGGTATTTCACATCGTCGCTGTCGTTCGTTAGCGTCACTTTAATAAGCTTCGCCCATTGGGCTGGAAACAGCGGTGTGAGATCGGCGTCACAGTACTCCAGCACCTGCTCTGCGGAAATAAACTCTTTATGACTGTTTCGAAGGGCCAGAAGCAGACGAAGTAATTGCAATGAGCTGTCATCACTGGTGGCGCTTTGCAGTTGCAGCACATCTAGGCAGCGGTACATCAATCCTCGTTTCAACCGGTACGAGGTCAGCATAAAGGGATAAAAGTTGTTTCCTGAGTACGCCAGGTATTCATCACACCGCGACATCACCAACGTACTGCCGGGTTTCAGTGCTTCACCGACCGCATCCAAGCGCTCGGTTTCAGAGCTATCCATTTCATACGCCACCGTCACAGCGCGGAGTGTCTGGATCAGATCCGTGACTTTTTTCTGTTGCTTTAGAATGTACTCATCCAGATTTTTTTGGGCCAGGCTCTCCATCTGCCGTAACATCCGGATGAGCATATTGGTCACATCGTCTAAAGCTTTGCCTTTTTGGCCCCGGATCAACAGCACGGCCAGTGCATAGCGCTTGGTGGGTTTGAGTTCCCGCATCTCGCGCACGTCCAGTGCCTGCGCTTCCGTCAGAAATTGCTTCAGTTTGACTGCAGGGATATGCACGTCCGGCATTTTTTCGGACAAATCCAACAGCCAGGCGACATGCTGCAGGTAAAAGTTAATTTCCTTGGCACCGGGTTTCTTTGGCTCTCGCTTGAGCTGCTGCCAGGCACTGTAACTTTGCTCGGTGTCTTTTTGCAGCAGCGTATCGATGTGCAGCCGGGCCTCGGTGCTGAGACCTTCGGCAATGGTCTTAAAGTAAGCGGTGTTTACCTGATTGCGCATGAGCCGGGCAATGCGTTGCAGCTCAGAAAAACCAGGCAGTTCGTAGCAAAAGCGAACCAGCTCTTCCAGCATCACGTTGATAATGTCGGAGACATTGTCTTTGGTTTGCGCTGCTTTTCGCGCCACGTCCATCAACCATGGCTCATCTTCATCGGTGTACCGCCGCACACCCCGAGTGGCCCGAATGTCATCCAGTTGCTTATACCGGCTGGCAGCGGTGCTGTACGTGGACCATTCGGCCTCAGTGGGCAGGCTGTGGACCCCGGCAAATTTCATCAAAAAGCGGATCAGTGGCAGTGGGAACTCTTTGGGCACCACAAAGTAACCCATCCGCTGGAAAAGCTTCAGGTGAATAAGAAAGCCCAGCCGGTGTAAAGGCTTGCGATACGCGCTGGCCCAGCTCAGTTCCAGATCGGTCGGTCGATAATGCTTTTCCAGTAAACGAGCGCTGTACTGTGTATCTAAGACGGGATACGCCGTATCCTGATAACCACCTTGCATCCGATGCGAACTCCCTCATTAATCCCAATAACGTCCTGACACTGGCTCCGTCAGGGTGATCTCAATCATGCACTGGTGATCCTGAGCCATGCGATAGAGGCTCGCCAGGAGGTCATCAATACGTTCATCCAGTTCCGCATCGTCAGCAACCCGCAATGTCAGACGGTAACGATGATCCACTTCATCGATGCACTCGGCTTTGAGTGGTTTAAGGCAAAAGCGGTCTATTTTTTGGCGGACTTTCACCGGATCACGACTATTTTTGTGGTACCGCTGCAAGCTGTAGCGAAGTTCCAGCTCGTGTGTACTTAACGTCTGCACAGGTGCTGGCTCCACCTCTGTGGGAGTAGCAGGCAAAAACGGCACCGGGCTATCCATGTAACGCATGGCGGAATTCAGATCTTTCCAGCCCACGTATTCCATTAATGCCTTTAGCGACCAGCCGCTTTGACCGGCCCATGTGGCAAAGCCGCGGCGTAAGGAATGGGCGCTGTAGTGTCCTGCATCGGCGACTCCGGCCACGATGAAGTTTTTGCGCAGCAGTGGCACAATATTTTTGGCGGTCAATGCCGCGCTGCCCAGATGGCCCCAGCGGTTGATGCTACGAAATACCGGCCCCTCGGTCAGCCCGGCCACCGCCAGATAACGCTCGAGGGCCTGCACAGGACACAGTTGGGCTAAGGCCGGTAATCGATAGACTTCCCCACGGTTGGTGCGATCCGTTTTGCTTCGACGCAGATAAATTTGCAGTCCTTCCCCTTTGGCCAGTGCAATATGCTCCACTTCCATCCGGCACAGTTCATCGCCACGAAAGCCACGCCAAAATCCAACCAAGATAAAGGCCCGATCACGACAGCAGCGCAGCAACTCCGGTTGCTCATTCCCGTCAATGGCCAGGGCTTCGCGCTGATCCAGACTCCAGACGATTTGAGCCAGCGCCTCCAGTTGCAGAGGTTTGGCTTGTTTTTCCCGGACGGGATGCAATTCACGGATCCCTTTTAGCACCTTTTTCACCATCGGTGCTTTGGTCGGATCGACAAAGCCTTGCTCACGGTGCCAGGCGGATAAGCCGGACAGTCGCTGCTTGAGTGTGTTGAAGGTTAACGAAGGTGCGTAGTGGGCCAGGTAGCGGCAGATCTCTGCGCTGGTTGTCGGCAGTAGCCCCCCAAACTGGGTTTCGAAATGTTCAACCGCCGCTTGATAACTGCGTCGGGTGTTATCCCGTGTCGCGGCCTGCAGATACTGATCAATGGTGTTCACAGCGTAAGTTGTCCCCCATACAGTACCGCTGATTGTTTTTTGTACGCTTACTATACGGGTTCGCTCTGATGCTTCGCAAGGGGTTCTGAACGGAGTCCGAAAAATACGTATGGCGTAGGCCTACAGTTGACGCGGCTTACAGCCTAACAAGTAATAATCCATAATTATTACTTATTAGAAATGATGAAATTTTGACTATTTTTATTTTTGATTTAGTATGTATATACATATTACGTATTAGTACGAAATGGAGTTAATCATGGCCAGAACCGGGATCACCAAAGACGATGTAAAAGACGCCAGACAGCGGCTGATAGACGAAGGTCAGTCGGTTACGTTGGATTCGTTGCGTATTGAGCTGGGCAATACCGGTTCCCGGTCAACCATACAGCGCTGGCTCCGGGAGTTGGAGAATGACGACTCGACCTTGTTGATGGATGAACAGCTTCTGACGGAGGCGATCAAGACGACGGTGCTGCAATTGGCTAGACGACTGCAGGAAGAGGCTTTGGCCAAAGTAGAACAAGCAGAGGCCATGCATAAAACTGCCCAAGCGAATTGGCAGCAGCTGGCGGACAACCTGCGTACTCAAATTCAGGATTTGACGGCGCAAACCGACGACATGCAGCGAAAGCTCTCATCATCCGAAGACAGCAATAAAAAACTTCAGGAAGCCAGACAGCAGGATGCACTCACAATGGCGGAACTCTCCGGTGTAAATGCCCATCTGAAAAGCCTGCTCGCCACCAAAGATCAGCATATTAGCTCTCTGGAAGACAAACATCAGCATGCCAGACAAGCACTTGAACATTACCGAGCTTCTGTCCAAACGCAGCGTGAGCAGGACGTACAACGCCATGAACACCAGATCCAGCAGGTGCAGGCTGATCTTCGCCTGGCGCAACAAACTGTGATGGTGAAACAGCAGGAAGTGAGCACTCTACAGGCGCAGGTACAGCAATTAACAGCCACGCTGCAGCATACAGAGACTACATCCGCGCAGTTGAAGGAACAGCTGGGTAGTCTTCAGACTGAGCGACGTCAATTGGAGCGTCAGTTGGAACATCGAGATACACTGTATGCGGAGCTGCAAAAGGTATTTGATGCGAAATGCCACGATGTACAGGAATTGCAGGCCCATATTTCGAGCGTGAAAACACAAGAAACGACCTGGTTACAGGAAAAGGCCGCATTAACAGCGACCTTGGCCACTCAGCAGCAACTGTGGCAGCAGTTTTCACGCAGTTCAGTAGCACCTGCATCCTGATTATTATTGCTTTGGAGTTGTATTTATGGCCCTAACGGATGAACAGTCACAAGAACTCATGGACGCCATCATAGAAAAATGTGAAACCATGGAGCTATCGCCGGAGGAAATCATTGATGGTTTAGGGCTGGCGCTTATGAGTGCCACTATGGCCTTTGAAAAGCAGTCAGCTTCCATAACTGTAGAAGGCGTAGGCTACTGCGATGTTGTTTTAGAAACCGTAAACTCACTGTGAGCATGAAGCCAAGACAGCGGGTGAATGCTATGCCACATTGGTGGCAACAGCAGCACGGAGTAGGTGGGCTTATATTTCATGATGAAATTATCTTAGCTCCAGACAACTATGACTTAAACCCCAACAGCAAATGGGCACACTTTAAAACTACCCAGCTAAAATTGCAGTGTCCAACGCCACAAAACATTTCCCAAGATATGTTCAGGCGTATTCACCCGAGCCAAAAGAATAGCGCCAACGTGAACGATCATGCCGAAATGCAGTCATTGCCGACAAGACCGGGTTATTATGCTGTGATCCGTGACAAACAGGTTCTGTACGTCGGTGCCTCGAGTGACCTTAGAGAACGATGCCATCGATTCATTGGCAAGGGGGAGATAGCAGACCGGCTTTACTTCTGGATCTGGCGCTATCCGTATTTTTTGGAATACATCTTGATTTCGTTCCTAGCACCAAAGGACAACTGCCACGGTAAGTACACTAAGTTTCCGGCTATATGCGCTTGGAACGGTAAATTCAGAGAAGAATTGGATTTTTAAAAAGTCTCGTAAAAGCGTGATCACATCAATTTATATATTAATACTATCAATGCTTTAAATCACTTTTTGTGAAAAAAATTCAGAATCCCGTTGGACCCTCAACCAGCGACTTGGTTGCCATCATATTTATGATGCATGCCCCCCATTTCGAAACGCAAATTTTCAGTTACATCGATGTTAAATGAACCTTGCAATATAGTTTGGTCGGTGGCGCTGTCATCATAATAACTGCCAGAGTTCTCAACTTCACCGTATAAATAAAATCCGCCTTTTTTCTCGCCAATTGAGCCAGGGCCGCCTACTTCAGCGCTCAAGACACTTTTATCCCAACTGCCTAGGGTATATGAAAACGCGCCGGTATTTTGTTCGAGATATTGACCACGGCTGGCACTGGCTGATTTGGGATTAAAGTTTAAGTAGCCGCCAATTTTTGCTGGACCGTAAATGGGTGACGCTGGACCACGCACTACGTCAATACGACTTGAGGCACCGATAGGGGTTGGGTAGTTACCGGGGTTATCTAAACGTTTTACGCCGCGAAAGTAAGCTTCACCGGGTGTGCCACGCACATCCAACGAGCCCGCCACGCCAAAAAATGATTGGGTATAGGTACCCGGCGCGAAGGCCACTAATTCATCAATGTCACCAATCGCAAAACGTTCCAATTGTTCATCACTGATGGTTGACGCAGAACGAGGGGTTTCTAATATCGACTTTCCAAAGCCAAATACCGCTTCAACATCTTGTCCGGGTAGACTGCCTAACGAACCGACCACCTCGATTTTTTCAACTTCTGCTTCTTTTTTGCTAGCAGCATCAGGCTCCTGCGCCAACACCTGTCCAGATAAAGTGAGGGCTAAACCCAGTGCAACCGCTTGGGCAAGCTGGCTTCTGTTAAACGTATTTTTTCTCATTATATTTCCCCGGGATGGTTCTAAAGATCTAACGTGTTGTGTGTAAAGTGAGTTCAAGGCCTGAAGTTGCACGAAGAGTGCCAATTTCTTGTCCAGTTGGTCAACATCTAATCTGCTAGTTATGTGGTTGAAAAGTAAAGAAAATAATGCTTAATATGTTTCAGTAAAACGTTAATTTTATGTAAACTTTTAAAGCGCAGAACGGTGTGGCGCACCATGCGCGAACAAGCCCTTTCATTATGCACCAAAATAATGCTTTGCAAGGAAGATCTAAAATTTTTCCGCCGTCACAGTAGTATTGTGAAATTATTTTGCCGAAGCGGTTTACAGAATGTGTTGTAATTTTTTGGCGAGTTGATGATGGCGCTGCATAAGCGTTTCTTGCATCACACTAACATGCTGTTTGTCTTCAATGACCCAGCGCCCCGCTATCATCAAGCGATCAACTTGATGGGCTCCACAGGTGACGAGGGCAGCGAGGGGATCGCCAATGCCTGAAAAACGTAATTCATTGGTGCTAAACATCGCAATGTCAGCTTGATAACCAGGGGCAAATTGACCAAGCGTGTGTCGCCCAAGCACCTGCGCCGAACCGCGCGTGGCATAACCTAAGACAAGTTCAGCGGTAATGGTTTGTGCGCCGTAACGCAAACGCTGTTGGAGCAATGACTGACGTACTTCTTGGATCATATTAGAACAATCATTTGATGCCGATCCATCCACAGCCAAGCCAATGGGGCAACCTGCCTGTTGCAGTTCGATAGTTGGGCAAATGCCCGAAGCCAGCAGCATATTCGAACTTGGACAATGTGCGATACCAACTCGCGCTTTCCCTAAGCGTTGAATTTCTTGTGGGTCAAAATTTATGCCGTGTGCTAACCATGTATTGGCGTTTAGCCAGCCGCAGGATTCTAAATAATCCAGAGGGCGCATACCGTAAGTACGCTGACAAAACGTGTTTTCGTCTTCGGTCTCGGCAAGATGAGTGTGCATGCGCACCTTATTTTGCATGGCTAAGGCGGCGGTATTTTCCATGAGTGATGTAGACACAGAAAAAGGCGAGCAGGGGGCTAAGGCGATTTGCAGCATCGCGTCATCTTGGTCATCGTGATACAGGTCAATTAAACGTTGGCTGTCGAGTAAAATAACATCGTCACTTTGAATAACGGAATCAGGCGGAAGACCACCCTTGCTTTCACCCAAGCTCATGGATCCCCGAGTAAGCGTTGCTCTGCAGCCAAGGGATTGCAATGCAGCAACTTGCACATCAATAGCCTGTTCCAGCCCTTTAGGAAATACATAGTGATGGTCAGACACGCAACTTGTGCCCGACAACATCAGCTCTAAGGCCGCTAATTGTGTTGCGCTGTATAACATCTCTTCATCGAGATGTTGCCACAGTCGGTAGAGAAATTTTAACCAAGGGAACAAGGGTTTATTCAACGCGCCTGGTACACAACGTGTCAGGGTTTGATAAAAATGATGGTGCGTATTGATAAGACCCGGAGTCAAAATGCGTTCACTGCAATCAATGCTCACATCGATTTTATGTATTGGTTGTTCACCAGATGCCACTAGTTCGATAATGCGGGTACCCTGAATGACGATTCCAGCGCCGGCATTGTGTGCGTTGCCCGTATATATGGCAGCTGGATGTTTTAACCACTGAATAGGCTTTGTTAGGTCGTGCATTGATTGCTTATCCACATTGACGTCAAAGGACGTGACTTGATGGTTTATTGGTTTGCTCAGGCAAAAGTATATTTAAAAAGATGGCGCTAAAGCCGGCAACTGTCACCGACGAAGAGAGGATATTTTTAGCTAGGGTAGGTAAATTGCTTAATATTTCTGGCACCATCATGACCCCCAATCCTAGCCCCAAAGAGGTAGCGATGATCAAACTTTTACGACGATCAATGGGTTCACTGGTGAGAATATTTAAGCCTGCCACGGCTATGGTAGCGAACATTACCAGAGTCGCGCCACCTAATACCGCTTTTGGCATTAACTGAATAAACGCACCGATAACAGGGAACAGGCCAAGTACTACCAAGAAAGCTGCGATATAAAAAGCCACATGCCGACTCGCCACACCCGTCAACTGAATCACGGCATTGTTTTGTCCAAAGGTGGTATTGGGAAAATTGTTAAACATCGCAGCTAAAATGGAATTGATGCCATCCGCTAAGATCCCGCCTTTGATGCGTTTTAGGTAAATGGGACCGCTGATAGGTTGACGGCAGAATAAACTGTTGGCGGTAAGATCACCGGCTGTTTCAATGGCACTCAAAAAGTAGATAAGGGCAATGGGAATAAACACGTCCCACTGAAAATCAATGCCATATTTAAACGGTATGGGCAGGCTTACTAAGGGCAGTTCAACCATGTTGTCGAAGTCGATTAAACCCTGCCACCATGCCAAAACACTGCCTACCAACATGCCAATGAAAATCGCACTGAGTCGCAGCATGGGTATGCGCGATGCGTTAAAAGCAATCACAATAAACAATACGCTGGTACCAAGAATGAGATTATCGACGGAGGCAAAATCGGCGTTGCCAAACCCTCCGGCTAAGTCTGTCATGCCAACCTTAATTAACGTAATGCCAATGGTGGTAATCACAATGCCAGTAGTCAGTGGGGTGATGACACTTTTTATTTTGTCGATAAATCGACTTAAAATGATTTCCACCAAAGCGCCCCAGAAACAAATTCCAAACATCAGCGCAAGAATATCGTCGTTGCTGCCTCCCTGATTTTTTACCATAAAGCCTGCCGCAAGCAGGGCACTAATAAAGGTAAAACTGGTGCCCTGAACGGCAATTAAACCGCTGCCAATAGGGCCAATTTTTTTGACTTGGATAAAGGTTGAAATACCAGAAACCATCAAGGCCATGCTGACTAAATAAGGTATTTCAGCTTGCAAATCCAAGACATTACCGATGATGAGGGTTGGCGTTATAATGCCAATAAAACAAGCCATAACATGTTGGATTGCCGCAGTGATACAGTGGCTAACAGGTGGTTTATCATCGAGGCCATACAGGATATCGTTGTTGCTTAACATGCGTAGCTTGCTTCTTATCAGTGGTGAATGGAAAGACTATGTGTGCGACAAAATAGAACTATATTGTGACTAATTACTGCCTAGTGTTTTACACAAAGCAACTTTTTGACCAAAGAGTCAGATTTTGATTATTTTAGTTATGTTAATGATATATATAGCTTTATTGTGCCAGTGCTAATGACTGACACTGAACCATATCGACTCCGTTGCTCTGTTATTGTGCAACACCCTACTACGCCATACAGTTGAGGAAAATGCCCGAATGCCAAACATCATAGACGTAAACTGGCTTAAATCTCGCCTTGGATCCAAAGACCTCGTTATTTTATTTACGAGCATGAAAGACATCAGCACAGGGCAGGCTGAGCCGATACCAACAACGTTAATTCCTGGATCAATTTATGTCGATTTCGAAGGGCAATTTTGCGATCATCAATCTCCTTTGCCACATACTTTAGCTAACGAACAACAATTTGAAAAAGCGGCGCAAGCATTGGGCATCAATGCAGATACTCACCTCATCGTGTATGACGCCAAGGGCGTGTATACCGCTCCCCGAGTGTGGTGGATGTTCAACGTGATGGGACATCATAAGATCAGTATTTTAAACGGCGGTCTACCTGCATGGCTTGCTGCCCAAGGTGAAGTTGCACCGAGTTTAGCGACACCAAGTCAGCGAGGGAATTTTAAAGCAACACGACAAGGCCAACGCATCGTGGATGTCAGTGTTTTGCAGCACAATATGAACAATTTCAATATTATCGATGCTCGTTCTGCTGCCAGATTTCATGGCACTGCGCCAGAGCCTAGACTGGGATTGCGTTCTGGCCATATACCCGGATCAGTCAATTTACCCTTTACTCAAGTGCTCCACGGGCACTATTTGAAAGGGCATGAGGCTTTAAAAGCGGAATTTGCTGCCCTTAAGTTAGATGCGAGCAAAGACCTAGTCATGACTTGTGGTTCAGGGGTAACCGCATGCATTCTTGCCCTTGCTGCAGAGGAGCTAGGCTATCAAAACTGCCAAGTCTATGATGGCTCTTGGAGTGAGTGGGGCGGCAACAACGCGCTGCCCATCGTTAATTAGCGAAATAAAAAAAGCGCCCACGTAAAGTGGGCAAAGGGAGTGTTAATTCAGCTGCCTGTGGATATTATTCAGATGGCGAGGCAATTTCAGATTTTGACAAATAGCCATCCTTGTTGGTGTCAAGTTCAGCAAATAACGCTGTTATGGTTTTATCTGCCTTGGCTTCTTCAATACTAATCAGCCCGTCTTTATTCACATCTAATTCTTCAAAACTTGCGGCTGTGGCCAAAGTCGAGGCCGCGGTTAACAATGTTAAGGTACAAAAAATAACCTTTCTCATTGACACACTCCTTGCTTTATTTATTGGCATATTCAGCTGGTGTGAGGTAGCCATCTTTATCTGCATCTAGCTCGGTAAATACCGCGGCCAGTGAGGCATCGGCTGCTGCTTCTTCAATGCTGATGAGACCATCTTCATCGGTATCTAATTGGCTAAACTTGTCTTCATCTGCCATGACGGCTGTGGTAGTCAATAAAATCGAAAGCACGAGGATTAAATTTTTCATGATCTTTGCTCCAATAGTAGGTTAGACGTAGCGAGTAAAAAGTAGGGCTCAATCTTTTCACTGCACTCACATACGTACTTATCAAGTACTATGCCAAACAAATAATATTCAATTAAAACAATGGCATAGAATATTTTCGTGGTGGTTTTTTTAATGAATGATGGTAGAGCAAAAGTATTGTGTGGGTAATGGCATACTGCTCGCGCCAAGTTTTTATAAATCACAATAAAATCAATGGCTTGAAGTGAAGCCAATGAGTGACGCAAAGCAAAAAGAGCAGTGAACAGGTTGTCACTTGCTCTATTTTCTGGCGTGTAATGGCCTAGGTGAACTGCCCTTGGTTACTGATCCAAGCCGCTTGATAGGGCTTTAAATCGAGCACTAAGTCTTCTGGCGTCAATACTTTGTGAGAGAGAAGATCAAACCAAACGTCGGTACCGATTAAATTGATATCACTCAACCTGACCTGCTGCATTTGATCACTGATGTTAAACAAGCAAAAAATACTTTGGCGACGATCAAGACTCTGCCGCCAGAAACCGAAGATCTGTTCACCAAGTTGCAAAGTAAATTGGGTGGCGTTGGGGTGAAATGCCGGTTTTCGTTTGCGTATAGCTAATAATTCTGTGATGCGAGTTAATACTTTTGCGTGTTGACTGTAGGGGGAGGCCAACTCTTGAATGAGCTGGTCGTACTGCCATTTGTGGCGATTTATTGAACGGTTTTGACTGGTGTTTTTTACTTTCTCGTAATCGTTAGATGTACCCAACAGACTATGAATATACAATCCGGGTATGCCCTCGAGGGCAAACATAATCGCGTGAGCACAAACAAAACGTTCCAATCCCCATTTGTCTGCGCCTTTGGTTGTGCCTTGCAGGGCATCATACAGGGCGATGTTTATTTCATAGGCCTTCTGTCCACCATTTTCGGCCTTGCGCCATGAAATTCGCCCACCAAAGTTTTGCATGGTAGTCAGCAGCGTGCTTAGTTCCTGATCTTGTAACAAACCCTCAGCCGGGCGCAGGCCAATGCCATCATGCGAAGCAATAAAATTAAAATAGAAGGTACCATTTTGTGCAGGTGGCATGCTGCTCAGCCATGCCTTTAAATGACGACAATTCCCCGTTACGAGTGTATTGACAAGTAAGGGGGGTAAGGAAAAATTGTAGATCCCATGGGCTTCATTGGCGTTGCCAAAATAGCTTAAATTTTGTCGATTGGGGATGTTAGTTTCAGTGATGATCACGGCATCTGCCACTGCATGTTCTATCAAGGTACGCAGTAATCTGACAACTTCATGTGTCTGCTCTAAGTTAATGCTAGGACTGGCAATTTTTTTCCACAGAAAGGCGACGGCATCCAAGCGAAATAAACGGATCCCCACATCTAAATATTGGCGCATGATAGACACAAAAGTGATGAGCACTTTAGGGTTACGAAAATCAAAGTCCACTTGGTCATGGCTAAAGGTACACCACACATATTTCTCACCTTGTGCGGTTTCGGTTAAGCGCAATAAGTCTGAGGTGCGCGGCCTCACCACCTGTGAAAGGTCATCTTGCGGTGAAGCGGTAAAGAAAAAATCACTACCGGGGCCTTCGCCTTTTACAAAGTTTGCAAACCACGCACTGCGGGCAGAGCAGTGGTTAATGACTACATCTGACATCACCCGAAAATCGCTGCAAATGGCTTGAATATCGTGCCAACTGCCCAATGCTTCATTCACACTCGAATAATCAATCACCGCAAAACCATCGTCTGAGCTATACGGAAAAAACGGTAGGATGTGCACAGTACTGATGCTTTGCCGACAATATTGACTGAGAAATTGATGCAGGGTTTGCAGCGGTTTCTGCTCATTCTGCTCGATGCTGTCTCCGTAAGTAATGAGGATCACATCTTGTTGATCCCAATTGTTGTGGTGACGCAAAGGAATTTGCAGCTTGTCACTGCTGTCTATTTGCATAGTTTGTAATAATTGTGTGGCGATGTCTTCCAGCGATTCACTGGTTTGAACATCAGCATAAATGACGTTTAAGTGATGATGTAAACGCTCTTGTAGTTGTTCAAATATACTTAACATTCAAGTTCCTCAGCCCTAGCCAGCACGAAATTCGTTGTAATCTTCCTCAACCGCGGTTTTCAGGCGGTCTAATACATCAGGCATGGCACTGACAACCCGATTCCAAGTTGGCATAAACGGCGTTTCCATGGGATTGACCAAAAAACTTTCGCCGGCTTTCATGATGTTTTGTGCAAATAGTTCCACGGCTTTTTCTTCACTATGAATGTCGAGATCTAAACCGTTCATCAAGGCATCGTTGTGGTAGGCCTCAACAAAATCGAGGGCGATACGATAGTAGGTTGCTTTTAAGCTGCGAAATAATTCCATACTGAAGGTTTCACCTTGCGTCGCCAATTTGCGCAGCAGCGACTTGGTAATGTCGATAGACATTTTCGACAGCCCACCTTGATCATTGTTAGCGGATAGATCCTGATGTTTGTGATCATAAGTATGAGCAATATCAGCCTGACACAGCCGATTAGATGAATAATTGCGGTGCATCTCAGACAGCACACCGATTTCAAGCCCCCAATCACTTGGGATCCGCAAATCATTTAATACATCTTTACGAAATGAAAATTCCCCCGCCAAGGGATAGCGAAAGCTATCCATGTAATCCAAGTATGCACTGGGCCCAAGAACTTTTTTTAAGGCTTTGATAAGGGGTGTGACCAATAACCTGGATACTCGGCCATTGATTTTTCCGTCTGCTACACGGGCGTAGAAGCCTTTGCAGAACTCGTAGTTGAATTGTGGATTGGCCACAGGGTAAATGAGTTTAGCTAACAGTGAGCGTTCGTAGGTAAGAATATCACAGTCATGTAAGGCCACCGATTCGGTTTTATTTGATGCCAATACATAACCCATGCAATACCATACATTGCGACCTTTCCCCAGTTCTTTGGGGGCAAGATTGAGGGCGGCAAGTTCAGTATCGAGTTGTTTAAGACGTTGGCCGTCATTCCATAAAACCCGATGATGCTGGGGCAGGGCAGAAAAAAAGGCCAAGGCATGTTGATATTCTTGGACATTGGCACGGTCTAGGCCAATCACAATTTGCGACAGATATGGCACATGACTAAGTTCTTTAATAATGTGGGGCAGAGCAACACCCTGCAGTTCTGAAAACAGTGAAGGCAAAATCAAGCCCATGGGGCGCGTTTTGGAAAAACGCAGTAGTTCTTTTTCTAGGGCTTCGACGGGTCTATCTGCCAAATTATGTAAGGTCGTTACAATGCCATTTTGGTAAAAGTCGGCCATGTTGCCTCCTGTGTTAAGGTAAAAATACTTAGCTTAGTAAGTTACAGCGTTAAGGCTGCGCCACGAGAAAATAATTAAGCATTAAACAATAAGCGTTCAAGGCACTCTGCCCAGCCACTGGGGCCGTATAAAGAGCTAGTAATAAGATGTTCACTGTGATGGATAACAGGTAGAGAATTGGTGGGTGAAAGGATGCGGATAGCCACATCGGCTGCCTCTAACATGGCAATGTCGTTTTTGCCATCACCGAGGGCAATGGTTTGCCAAGTGCGCTCAGGACATTGTTGATGATACTGGTTCTTTAACCACTTCATGGCAGCCCCTTTGTTGCATTCACCCACCAAATGAATGTAGCGCCCGCCTTCCACAGGATTGGCCCCTTGCCCCATTAAATATTCGATAAACTCATGTTTTTGCTGGCTTGTGCCGAGCCATTCAATGGGTTCGCCAAATTCTCTTTGTGCGGCTAATTTTGCAGACTCTGCATTTAAGCCTGTTGATTGCATCAACTCTTCTATGGTCATCGTGGCAAAATATCGAAACTGGCCACTAAACTTGGTTTCTGCCGCTTTTAATAATTTCAGCCATCGAGTGCGTGGTGGTGAAAATGCTTTACACCAAAATTCACCATATAGCTCAGTGTCCTCAGGCTGCTTAGGCAAACTGTCGATGGGCAGGTAGGCGGCAGCCCCATTTTCTACAATGAAGGCGCCATCAAGCTTGAGTGCTTCGCGCAGCTGCATGAGCTCAGCACGGGTTTTACTGGTATTAGGGATCACCGGTATATGCAGGTTTTTAAGCTTTTCCAAGGTCTGTATGGCGGGAGCAAAGCTGTAATCATGGTGATCGAGTAAGGTGCCATCCATATCTGTAAAAATCAGTACATTCGCCAGATTACCCATCAGATACTTTATCCACATGATTGAGACGCTGGTGAGTCAAAATTTCTCGCCTATGGTTGAGCACAAAAACGTCATGACAATGGGCTGGCAGGGTACGCAACGCATGTTCGGTGAGACGTTGATAAAATTGAATGAAACGCGCAATCTGCGTTTCATCCATTAAGTGACTCATTTGATCACCAGGGGTAACGGCGGCAAGTTTTCGCTCCTGCTCGGCGCGCCACGAAAATACTTCGGCAAAACTCGGCGCCTGAAACATGATCCAATGTTGCATGTAGGCATATAGCGGCTGGTAGTGTCGGCCGAGCTGTTGATTAACGTAGTCTCGCCATACTGCATCCTTGTCCTCGTTATATTCAAGGGCATTCACTGGTGCTGCAAGTTCTCGTTGGTGTTGCGCGGTTACGCCCCAACACCAGCCTTCAAAAATAACGATGTCAACCGGGCTTTGAATCCTTGGCCAATAGTCTGCAGCAAAGGGATTATCCAGTGCTTTGTTAAATCGTGGCAGTGTTAGGTCGACATTTTGTGCCGATAAGTCAGACAGCACTTTGCGCATTAAGCCGGTATCGTGTGTACCGGGCACGCCACGGGTCTTGAGTAAGGGATGAACGGTGCTGGCTAATTGTTCACGTGCTGTTTGGCTTAAATAGAAATCATCGAGGGATAACACCACCACATTAAGGTGTTTTGTTTCACTTAAGTAGTCTTGCAAAAAAGCGGCGAGGGTAGATTTGCCAGATCCCTGACAACCATTTATGCCTACATAGTAGGTGCTTTTTGCACGCTTATGGTGCAAAGCAATTTTCTCTGCCAATGGTACAAAATAGCTTTGTGCCGCTGCTTTGAATCCTTCGCCAAGTCTTTGTTTTTCTATAAAGTGTTCAATTACGGGCATTTCCCATCCTAGTTGACTGCCACCTTAAGGGTAGCAAATTAAAATAGTCATGTTGTTATGCTACTTGTTAGGTTCAACATATATGCCACTTTGAACGTTTGCCATATTGCGTGAGTCGCTACTTGGTTTGTACAAGGGTTTATTGGCTGTGCATGCGGCAAATATCTGCTTGGCCAATCTAGTGGTTTAAGCATGTACAAGATAATTGCACAAAAATGTGTAAGTCTCTGGTCTGCTTGCACGTGAATATGGTAAAATTAGGGGTTAATTGCGTTATTTAAGCAATCTAATTTGTTAGCTGTTAAGTTCAATCATACATGTGCTGATGTACATGAAGTACAAAACAAGATAAGACAAGCGTTAACTCCGAGCCCTTTAACCTACGTCACAGATACGGTTACTGGGCCGCGTAAAATACGTAATGTGTTTTTTACGCCAGGGTTGTAAGAGAAATCGAGCTACCTCCCGAAGTGTTGCATGGTGCAGCACTTTACTTTGGAAAGGTGTTATTCATGTTAGAAGATAAGTTTGGGCGCCGCTTTCATTACTTGCGGCTGTCCATCACCGACGTATGCAATTTTAGCTGCAACTATTGTTTGCCCGATGGGTATGCCTGCGATTCCCACCGTGATTTTCTGAGTCTTGAAGAAATCACTACCTTGGTTCAGTGTTTTGCTCAACTTGGTACCAGTAAAATTCGCATTACAGGTGGTGAGCCTTCCTTACGCAAAGATCTCAGTGCCATTATTGCTCAGTGTGCAAAAACTCCTGGTATCAAGCAGGTCGCCATGACCACCAATGGATATCGACTCGAAAAGGATATTGAACAGTGGCAATCTGCCGGCTTACATTCGATAAATGTAAGCATCGATTCTCTTGATCCTCGCCAGTTTGCCGCTATCACAGGCCATGACAAACTTGAGTCGATTATGCGCGGTATTGATAAAGCACTGACACTGGGTCTCAAGGTCAAAGTGAACGCGGTGTTATTGCGTCAATACAACGCCCATGAACTGACAACTTTTCTCAACTGGATTAAACATTTGCCAGTGAGCTTACGGCTGATTGAATTAATGCAGACAGGAGAAAATACTCAGTTTTTTAAACAACAACACCTGTCTGGAGAACCCATTAAAAGGCAGTTACTGACTCAAGGCTGGGTGCAAACGCTGCGTGATAAAACGGCTGGACCGGCGGAGGAGTTTTTTCATCCTGATTATGCAGGCAAGATCGGATTGATCATGCCTTACAGTAAGGATTTCTGTGCTTCCTGCAACCGCTTGCGCATCGCTGCAACGGGTAAACTTCATCTGTGTTTATTTGCTGAGCAAGGTTTGGATATACGTCATTATTTGCTGGAAAATGATGTACAAGGTTTGGCAGTCGAATTGACTAAACTACTCGGTGATAAAGAGGCCACCCATTGGTTACAGGATGGTTATACCGGCGCCACTAAACACTTGGCTATGCTTGGCGGTTGATAGTTGAAGTTTAATGGTTGAAGGGTGTCTGAAGCGATGAACGAGTCACTAGCCACAGTACTGTTAGCCGGCGGGCTTTCGTCGCGCATGGGGCAGGATAAAAGTAGTTTGTACGCCGCTCCCTTAAAACAAACCTTGTTAGAATTTGGCCTACAAAAACTGGGGCGTTTGAGTTCAAATACACCGCTTTTAAGCAGTAACCATGATGGGTGTGGCATACCAGACCGCTTTGCTTTGCGTGGCCCCTTAGGAGGGATCCACGCAACACTGCTGCATGTAGAAAACAGGCTTGTGCACTGCACAGAATTGTTGGTGGTGCCGGTTGATATGCCAAATTTGTCCATAGATTTATTGCAAAGCTTGCTGCAATTTGGTCGACATAATCAGTGTGCGAGTTACCTTAACCAGCAATATTTACCCTTGTACCTGCCCATATCCTCAACATTAACAGCCAGTCTTACGGCACAATTACGTGATAGCCAAGATTGGTCTCTTCGCCGTTTAACAGCGAATATAGGCGCACAATCGTTAAAGCTGAAACAAGACAACAGTCTGCTAAATATTAATCATCCCGCAGAGTGGCGGCAGTTTTGTACGACACTCAATAGAAGTGAACAGGCAAACTAACCAGATAGAATGAAATATGACTGAAAATGAATTAAACAAAGCCGGACAGGCATTAAATATTGCGGTGTTAACTGTTTCTGATACACGCACCTTTGCCAACGATACATCGGGAGACTACCTTGTTTCGGCTCTCAAAGAGGCCGGACACAACTTGCACGAGCGATTGATTGTTAAAGATGATAAATACCAGTTGCGCGCGGTGGTATCCAAATGGATTGCGTCGCCTGATATTCAAGTCGTTATTAGCACCGGTGGTACGGGCTTTACTGGACGCGACACCACGCCTGAAGCCTTAAGTGTTTTGTTTGATAAAAACATAGAGGGATTTGGCGAGTTATTCCGAGCAATATCATATAACGAAATCGGTACATCAACCGTGCAATCTAGGGCGTTAGCGGGTATGGCCAACAGAACGGCCATATTTTGTTTACCCGGTTCAACAGGGGCATGCAAAACAGCGTGGCAAGGTATTTTGGCCCAACAGCTTAATGTTAACCATAAACCCTGTAATTTTGTCATGCACCTGCAAATCGCATCATCCTGTGATTCAAGGGGGTAATGTGGCAGATAACTCGAGGGAACATGCACAATTCTCCCACGTTGACCAGCAAGGCAAAGCCTCAATGGTAGACGTAACCGCCAAAGCCACGACAAGCAGAATAGCCATCGCCGAAGGTTATATTGCCATGTCGGATCAGGCTTTTGACATGTTAAAAAATAATCAGCACGAAAAAGGTGATGTACTAGCGGTGGCGCGAATAGCAGGCATACAAGCCGCGAAAAAATGCGCTGATCTTATCCCCCTATGTCATCCTTTAAACCTAAGCAAAGTGCAAGTAGATTTTACTTTGCTCGATAAACACAATTCAGTGCGTATTGAAGCCATGTGCAAATTGTCGGGGCAAACTGGGGTAGAAATGGAAGCCCTAACCGCGGTGAGTGTTAGTGCGTTGACCCTGTTTGATATGTGTAAAGCCGTAGATCCTAGTATGCAAATTAGTGGGATCAAAGTGCTGCACAAACAAGGGGGTAAAACTGGCAGTTGGAGCAATCAATCCGGCGCACAGGAGCCAGCATCACGATGATTACAGTGTTGTTTTTTGGGCAATTACGTGAACGGCTACAAACGGCAAAATTGCAAGTGCCGTTGCATGAACTTAGTGCCTCTGCCACGATCGCTGACCTACGCCAGCATCTGCAACAAAAAGGCGATGAATGGCAGCTGTATCTTGGTGCTGATACCTGTTTAATTGCACTGAATCACAGTATGACAAAAAGTGATGTTCTGTTGAGCGAAAATGATGAAGTTGCTTTTTTCCCACCAGTAACAGGAGGTTAGGGATGGGCATTGCAGCAGATGATAGGCTTGCTGACAAAATTATGGTGCAGGACGCTGACTTTGACGTAGCAGCAGAATATCAAGGCCTATTGCACCACAACGCTCAGGCTGGGGCCGTGGTGATGTTTGTTGGTTTAGTGCGTGATTTTAGCCATGACAGTCAAGTACAGGGATTGTATCTGGAACACTATCCCGCCATGACGCATTTGGCGCTCCAAGGTATTGTAGCTGACGCTCGTCAACGCTGGGCCTTACAACAAGTTAGTTTGATTCATCGCATTGGCTATTTGGCTGCGGCAGACCAGATTGTAATGGTGGCAGTAAGCGCGAAGCATAGGCACGAGGCCTTCGCCGCCGCAGAATTCATAATGGATTTTCTCAAGGTGAAAGCGCCTTTTTGGAAGAAAGAAATAACCTCAAAAGGCGATGTTTGGGTTGAAGCAAAAGTAAGCGATGAAGAGGCAAAGGATAGATGGTGAGCTTTAATTTAATGCTGAAAAGACGTATGAAGCCAGTCGGCCTCATGCTGTTTGGTGTGTTAACTATATCAGCCGCTTGGGCTCAATCAGAGAGTGCACAAGCTAGCGAGGAAAAAACCATAGTACAAATTGCGGTTGCCACTAACTTTAAACCGAGTTTAGAAAAATTATTACAACTTTATGTCGCGCGCCATCCACAAGAGCAACTCGTTTTGTCCTCTGCATCTAGCGGTGTGTTAACCAATCAAATTAAACATGGTGCACCATTTGAACTATTTCTGTCCGCTGACGCCGCGAGACCCAAGATGCTGGAGCAAGAAAATTTAATAAAACAAGGTTCAAGAGTTACCTACGCTCGAGGACAATTAGCTTTGTGGCGGCCCAAAGGCCAGAATATTAACGAACAATGGTTGCGGCAGTATTCGGGGCAGCTAGCGTTGGCTAATCCAACATTTGCTCCTTTTGGTGCGGCCGCCAAAGAGGTATTGTTGCAACTGGACCTTGAGCAGAGCAATAAACTAACGATTATTACAGCCAATAACGTGGCACAAGTTCTACAAATGCTGTCATTAGGTGCTGTTGAAGTTGGTTTTGTGGCCTACAGTCAAGTGCAACAACAAGCAGAATCAGAGGTCTGGCTCGTTCCGCCTATATACTACAACGGTATCGATCAGCAGATGGTGTTGATGGCAAAAGCCACGGCGCCAGCAGAAAGGTTTTATCATTTTTTACTCAGTGAAGAAGCGCAAACAAAGATCACCGAGATGGGTTATTTACCTAAAGTCGTGTTGTTAGAAAAAGCCAAAGGCTAGAGGCAAGCAACATGGCAAACAGTGAAATTTGGTTAGCGCTTTGGCTGAGTGTTAAGTTGGCGGGGCTGACAACAGTTTGTCTTCTGGTGTTTGGCATTCCACTCGCTTGGTGGTTGAGTCAAACAAAGGCTCTCCTTAGGCCAGTGATTGAGTCGATTATTACCCTGCCATTAATTCTGCCTCCTACGGTGTTAGGTTTTTACCTGCTGGTGCTATTTTCTCCTCAAAATATTGTGGGGGCGACATGGCTACGCTGGTTCGATCACAGCTTAGTTTTTTCATTTAGTGGTTTGTTAATTGGCTCGATTATTTATAGTCTGCCGTTTGTGGTGCAACCGATAAAAAATAGCTTTAGCAACATTACGCCAGAATTACTTGATCTGACCGCGACCCTTGGTGCTAGCAGGTGGCAACGGTTTTACATGCTTATTTTACCGTTATCTAAGCCAGCGATAATCACAGGAGCAATTCTAGGTTTTGCCCATACACTCGGTGAGTTTGGTGTGGTTTTGCTAATTGGTGGAAATATTTCCGGTGAGACAAGAGTGTTGTCTATTGCGCTGTATGATCTTATTGAGAGTATGCAAATTACCCAGGCAAATTGGGTAGCAGGGGGCTTGTTAAGTTTCTCTTTTATGGTGTTGTTGGTACTGAATTTGGTAAAAAAAAGCTAACCCAAACTCAGGTTAGCTAACTTGGAGAAACGTGACTTTAGGTAATAAAACACTGCTTACTTATTCACCTTCACACTCTGTTTTACAGGTGCCGTAAAGGTATAAACTGTGGTGTGTTAACGTCATATTGTGACGTTGGGCCACTTCTTCTTGACGCTTTTCGATAACATCATCTTCAAACTCAACAACTTTGCCACACTTAAGGCAAACTAAATGGTCGTGATGTTTCTTATGACTAATCTCAAAAACAGATTTACCCCCTTCAAAATGATGTCTATTTAAGATGCCAGCATCATCGAATTGGTTGAGCACACGGTAAACAGTGGCCAAACCAATATCGTCACCGTGTTCAAGCAAAATTTTGTACACATCTTCTGCACTAATGTGCTGATTACTCGGCTCTTGCAGAATTTCCAAAATTTTTAAGCGCGGGAGGGTGATTTTTAAACCCGCTTTTTTGAGTTCTTTGTTTTGTTCCATGAGCTTTTATTCTAATTAACTGATTGAGCATTATAAGGGACTGACCGTGATTTGAAAGTAATACCCCAAAATTTTACGGCTCCAAGTGATGATGACAAGAGACGCTGCCGAGATTGCTTGTTTATCCAACTGTCAAACATGGAAAAACGCATTTTACGCGGTAGAAACTTGTTAATCATAGGTTAATTGCTTTAAATCAAGATAAGTTTGTCGATATGATTTAACAAGTGACATATATTTACTGAACTAAATCACTGATATGTCGATAAAATCATTGTGAGAGTAAGGATTTTAGATAAATGAATTTAACGGTTGTTCGAAAGATCATTTTAGGCTTTGCCATTATTTCAGCGATGCTATTGGTCACTAACGTTGTGTCTTATCTTGGTTTGGGTGATATCAGCCAGTCGGCACAATCTGTTGTGAATGAAAAAATGCCCGTACAAGAAAAAATGTTGCAGGTTGAAGTGGGTATGTTGTCGCTTGCTAAAGAATCTACACGAGGTTTTTTTATCGCAGATCTCGACAGTTTACGTGAAAATCATGACAAGTTTTCTCAATTGGCCGCGGCGGTTGAGCAACAACTGGTAGAACTAGGTCAACTACTCGATACAGATAATGCCGCATTTCTTGAGGGGCGGGAAAATGCCACAATCTACTTAGATAATTCGAAAAAGATGTACCTAAACCGCATTGAGCAGTTAAAAACCAGCAAGAAGGTACAAACCCTCGTAACTGAGATGATCGGTCATGCCGACGAGGCCAGTGCACTTCTCCAAGATTTATCATACATGGAAAGTAAAGCCGCCAATTTTGATCGTTTGGTCGGTACGGGTAACAATATTGACAATAAAATCACACCAATGATCAATGGCATTAAAGAATTCATTAAAATTTTGGATGCAAACACCAATACCACCGAAAGAGAAAATATCGAATTTTCTATTAGCAATGCCGATGTTGACGTGAACTACTTAAATCGTCTAGCGCAAGATATCAATACCGATGGTTTAGTGGATGAATTTAATAATCAATATCAACAATTTGTTCAAGGTTACGCAGGCAACGAAGGTTTGTTTGCCTTGCAGCAAACCCGTATCGACAAACATGCCGCTGCGCAACAACAGCAGGACCTCGCTAATCAATCGTTAGAACAAGCAATTACCGCACTCGCCACCTTGTTCGAACAAGTCAATCAGTCAACCTTAGACGGTCAAAATTACATTTTGAGTGTGGTACAAACCAATATCTGGCGCGGCGTTGCCATCATGGTCATGACCTTGGCGATGGTATTTGCGGTGGGTATGTGGGTAACACGTTCTATCGCTATTCCCTTAGCGCGTATCAATCGGAGTTTAAATGTACTCGGCAGTGGCGACTTAACCCATAAAGCGCGTGTGATTGGTGACGATGAATTTGCACTATTAGCCACCAGTGTCAATCAACTGTCAGCGAGTCTGCATGGGGTGGTAGAGCAAATTCACGACAAAGAGAAGTTACTCAGTGATGCAGTACATTTTAGTGTGGATTTGGGTGAAAAGAATTTAAGCAAAGTCGCGCTACAGCGACAGCAAGTAATAGAAACCAGTGAACACACTAATGTGGTGCACGAAACGAGTTTGAGTAATTTACAACAGATTAATCAATCCACTGAACAAATGCAGATGGTAGCGAAGCAGAGTGAGTTAGTGGCACAGTTAGTGGCTAAGACCAAACACCAAGTGTTAGAACAAGCACAGCAATCCGCCGTGTCGTCTAAGATCATCCATCGTTTGGATGAAAACAGTAAGAATATTGTTAGCATCCTTGATGTTATTAAAAGTATTGCCGAGCAAACCAATTTGTTGGCTCTTAATGCCGCGATTGAAGCAGCAAGAGCAGGGGAGCAAGGACGAGGATTTGCCGTGGTTGCTGATGAAGTGCGTAATCTTGCGACAAAAACTCAGGCATCGACCGCTGAGATTGAAAACGTCATCAGTACCCTGCACAAAGATGCAGAGCAGGCGGTAAAAGCCATGGAGATAGACAGTGCACAATCAAACGAGAGTGTTGGCTTGATTGAAAAGGTAACCGATGAGGTCATGTCTATCACGCGAGTCATTGAACAACTATCGAGTATCAATAAAAAAATCGCGACAGATACTAATCTCCAAGACCAACTGTTAAACACCGTGGTGAACAATTTACAAACTATTGTTGATATTTCAGAACAAAGCGCTCAAAGCACCTCGGAATCTAATCACGCTATCGCGCAAATTAGCGTGCTTAATGAAGAATTAAAAGGGGTGGTAGCAAGCTTTAAATTGTAGTTTTGATGCACTTTGCTCATCGACTACGTCTACGTTTTTCTGCACCCAAAAAAAATGGAGTCATATGACTCCATCATTTAGATCATTGCTTTAGCTTAATTCAGCTAAACACATCTCTTCGTAAATTTGTTTACACCAACCTTTAACCCGCTGTTCGGTGAGTTCAGGTTGACGGTCTTCGTCGATACCAAGCCCAACAAAATGATTCTCATCGGCTAGGCCTTTAGAGGCTTCGAAGTCATAGGTGTCGGTAGGCCACTGACCAATCAGTATCGCGCCTCTGGCTTCAACGATGTCTCTCACCATACCCATGGCATCAAGGAAGTACTCAGCATAATCCTCTTGATCGCCACAACCAAAAATGGCGACAAGTTTGTCAGTAAAGTCGATTTGCTCTAATTCAGGAAAGAAGTCATCCCAGTCACACTGAGCTTCACCGTAGTACCAAGTAGGAATGCCAAATAACAAGAGATCAAATTTTGCGATGTCTTCTTTGCTGCTTTTGGCAATATCATGTACATCTATTAAATTTTTACCCAGTTCTTTTTGGATCATCTTAGCAATATGTTCTGTATTGCCTGTGTCGCTGCCGAAAAAAAGCCCCACACTTGCCATCGTTTACCTTACCTCAATTATGTATTTGTCAATTTAATCGTCGTGATTTAATGCTCAATAATAAATTGCATTATACCTTTAAAAATGAATCCTGCCGCACCTAAAAACAATACAAAGTACACCACCACCTTACCTAACAATGGCACATTATTTTTTTTAAGTAGGTCATGCACCACGTAGGCCATTAATAAAAAAAGACCCGCCAGGGCTAGATTAAGCCCAATCGCTTCAATTTGTTCGTAGTGTTCACTCAGCATAAGCCGCCCTTGGGCTAAAAAAACGTGCGCATACTAGCATAGACAGTTCCTGATGAGAATTATTCAAAAGACAGTCCACTTCAATCAAGATAACTACGCCGATTGGTTAATAAAAGATTCAATTAACTTGGCGCACACGGCGGGTTTTTGCGCATGTAGCCAATGGCCAGTATTTGCCACGACCTTAAGTGCTGCGTTTGAAAAGAGAGACTGTATGTAGTCTTTGTCGTCGCTATTTACATAGTCTGACAATTCCCCTTTGATGAACAGGGTCGGCCCACTATAGGGGTGTTCGCTGGATATGGCTGCGGATAATCTCAAATAGTCGCGTTGTAATAAGGCTAAATTAAATCGCCAGCGCCAACCATCTGCGGATTTTTCCAGACTTTTCAGTAAAAACTGGCGGGTGCCAATGTCTTCAATAAATGCTGCCATAATGGCATCGGCAGCAGAACGGCTTGTTAGTGTTGCCAAATTGACGGCGGTTAAACCCGCCAATACTTGATCATGCCTAGGCTGATAACTAACGGGCGCCATGTCTAATACTACCAATCGTTTCACTAACACGGGGCGTTGTAGGGCAATTTGCATGGCGACTTTGCCCCCTAAAGAATGACCCACCAAATTGACTTCAGGGATGTGTAAGTCGTTTAACAGCGCGATGATGAGATCAGCGTAGTGTTCGAAACTAAAACCTTCCGTCCACGTTGAACGACCATGATCGGGCAAATCAATGGCAACAACATTAAACTCTTGCTCAAGGCAACGTCGCATTGCTGATAAGTTATCAGCATCGCCAAAAAGACCATGGATTAAGGCAATCCATGGTGCTTGTGGATTAGCGTTATAACATTGGTAATGGAGTGTAGACACAGCCTACAAATCAGATGGCAAAATTTTGTAAGGACTTTCCACTAGCAATGGCTTGCGCGTAAACTTTTGGCATTCTTCCAATACCCGTCCACAAATGCTCCTGACCTTGTGCGTCAGTTAATTTGTATTTAACTGGGCGTTTTTGTACAGGTTTATTGGTTTTGCTTGTGCCCTCGGGTTGTAAGTCTGATACTTCTAACCCGGCTTCGCGCATTTGCTGCAAAATACTTTCACGCTTTGCTTGTTTTTCAGCTTCAAACTGCTTTTGTTCAGCTTCTTTACTTTTACGTTGTTCAATAATATTACCCAATTTTTCTTGAACAGTTTCTAGTTCCGCAATACTAAGTTCTTTTACTGCACCCTGAAATCTGCGCCCGTGTGTTAAGATTGCTAGAAAATCAGTCATAAGCCCTCGATAAATAAAAAAAGTGTCTAATTAAAATATAGAAAAGCCATATTTAGCGCAATAAAAAAGCGAGAATAATCTCGCTTTTTTAAACTTACATATTTGGATAATTTGGACCACCACCACCTTCTGGTGCCGTCCAATTTATATTCTGACTGGGATCTTTAATATCACAGGTTTTACAATGTACGCAGTTTTGGGCATTAATTTGAAATTGTTTTTCGCCTTGAGCGCTTTCAATGACTTCATAGACTCCAGCCGGGCAGTAACGCTGAGCGGGTTCATCAAATTTGACTAAATTTACCTGAATAGGAATGTTTGGGTCTTGCAGTTTTAAATGACAAGGTTGATCTTCTTCGTGATTAGTATTGGATAAAAATACTGAAGACAATTTATCAAAACTTAATTTTCCATCAGGTTTTGGATATTTGGGTATATCACATTGATCGGCTAATTTAAGTTGCGCATAATCCTCATTGCCATCTTGCAAGGTAACCAACATATTTCCTGCAAATATGTTTTGTTCCAAGGTATTGAACGCGCCTCCCCAAAACGTACCAAATTTATGAATGGCTGAGCCAAAGTTACGCGACGAAAATAACTCCTTGTATAACCAAGATTGTTTGAAATTCTCAGTATACACAGCAAGATCTTTACCTTGAGAGTGCTCATCAGCTTGTAACTCAGAAAATAGCGTCTGCGCCGCCAACATGCCTGATTTCATGGCGGTATGATTGCCTTTAATTTTGGCGAAGTTTAAGGTGCCTGCATCACAGCCAATTAATAAACCACCTGGAAAAGACATTTTGGGAAGAGAATTAAACCCACCCTTGGCAATGGCACGCGCGCCGTATGACACACGTTTACCTCCCTCTAAGTATTGGCTAATCACGGGGTGATGTTTCAAACGTTGAAACTCATCAAAAGGACTCAAGTGTGGGTTGCTGTAATTGAGATCCATGATCAAGCCCACAAAGACTTGGTTATTTTCAGCATGATAGAGGTATGAACCACCCGACGCATCACCCAAGGGCCAGCCCGCTGTGTGCACAACCAAACCTGGTTGATGTTTTTCAGGTGCGATATCCCAAATTTCTTTGAAGCCAATGCCATAGTGCTGAGGCGCTTTACCTTCATCTAAGGCAAAATGTTTGATCAGTTGTTTGCCAAGGTGGCCGCGACAACCTTCAGCAAAAATTGTATATTTCGCACGCAATTCCATGCCCGGCATAAACGAATCTTTCGCCTCTCCCTTGGCATCGATGCCCATGTCTCCGGTAATCACTCCGGCCACGCTACCGTCATCATTTAAAATCAGCTCAGCTGCCGCGAAACCCGGGAAGATCTCCACACCAAGTTCTTCAGCTTGGCTGGCGAGCCAACGGCACATATTACCCATACTGGTAATGTAATTACCGCTATTGTGCATGGTTTTTGGTGTAATGAAATTGGGCAGTTTTGTCGCTTTATGCTCATCATTTAACAAATAAATATGGTCGTCTGTCACTGGGGTGGTGAGCGGGGCGCCGCGGTCTTGCCAATCGGGGAACAATTCGTTTAAGGCGGCGGGTTCAAACACTGCACCAGATAAGATATGTGCCCCAACTTCTGAGCCTTTTTCAACCACACACACCATCAACTCTTTGTCTGCGCTTCTTGCAAGCTGCATCAGATGACAAGCAGCAGAAAGCCCAGCAGGGCCAGCACCGACAATGACAACATCAAACTCCATCGATTCTCTTTCCACTGCTATTTCCTCTTTTATATTTATCTATTAATTAAAAAAATACTGTTTTGCCTAGGGTTTACCAGCAATTCACCATGTTTTAAGCCGCTATTGGCGGCATAGTTTGGCAGTTACGCCACCTTTAATGTCAATGGCTTACCAAGGTTGGGACAAGCAAGTATTGCGGTTAATAAAATTATATTTTTAGTAAAAACAATAACATAGTTAAAAATATTCAGTGGTAATTGCGATCCACTCAGGCACATTTAAAGTAACTAAACACAGATATCATACTCGACCTTGTAGCGACTAAAAACGCACAATTTTGTTTACTGTGCTGAAAGTGTACGAAGTTGACGTTTAGGTAAACAAAACGTAAATTGTCGCCACCTTCAGGGCAGTCACCGCACTGCTTATTTAATAGTCATATAATCTCAAAAGAGGTAGCAATGAAAATTTTAGTGCCTATCAAACGGGCGATTGATTACAACGTGAAAGTGCGGGTGAAACCCGACAACTCAGCTGTCGATTTAACCAACGCTAAAATGTCTCTTAATCCTTTTTGTGAAATAGCGGTTGAGGAAGCGGTTAGGCTGAAAGAACAAGGACTTGCTACTGAGATAGTGGTTGTTTCTATCGGTGACAAAGCTTGTCAAGAACAAATAAGAACCGCCCTAGCACTAGGAGCCGATCGTGGTTTGCATATCGATACCGCGTTAAGCCTTGACTCATTGCAAGTCGCCAAGTTGTTGCAAAAGGTCGTCGAGCAAGAAAGCCCTGATCTCGTTATTCTTGGCAAACAGTCTATCGATTCAGATAATAATCAAACGGGTCAAATGTTAGCTGCGCTTACTGGCATGCCCCAAGGTACCTTTGCCTCAAAAGTACAATTAAGCGCCGCGAGCGTGCAAGTAACGCGTGAAATTGACGGAGGCTTACAAACGGTAGAATTGACATTACCTGCTATCGTTACCACAGATTTACGTCTGAACGAGCCGCGTTATGCGTCACTGCCTAACATTATGAAGGCTAAGCGTAAACCTTTAGACAGCAAGGCCGCTGACGAGTACGCCGTGAATTTGCAGTCCAATGTAAAAACCCTGAAGGTTGAAGCACCTGCAGCGCGTCAAGGTGGGATCAAAGTTGCTGACGTAGCCACGTTAGTTGAAAAATTAAAAAATGAAGCGAAGGTGATCTAATGGCCGTTTTAGTCTACGCAGAACACGATAACTACGAATTAAAATCTGAAACCCTGAAACTGATCCACGCTGCGAGTCTCATCGACCAAGAGATTGATGTGCTGGTCGCAGGGGAGCAATGTGCTGGGGTGGCGGAACAAGCTGCGAAAATCAGTGGCGTTAAAAAAGTGTTAGTCGCGGATAGCACGCACTATGCTCAACAACTTGCTGAGAATATCGCAGAACTTGTTGCTGAAGTGGGTGCCACTTACAGCCATATTCTGGCCGCGGCCACAACAACGGGTAAAAACTTTCTACCTCGCGTTGCAGCTTTATTGGATGTTGCGCAATTATCAGATGTCATTGCAGTGATCAGTGCTGATACCTTCAAGCGTCCGATTTATGCGGGCAACGCCATTGCAACCGTGCAGTCGGCTGATAAGATAAAAGTCATGACGGTGAGAACATCGGCTTTTGATGCGGCAAGTACCGATAACTCCGCCCCTGTTAATGCAATTGGCACAGTCAAAGAAGCCAATAAGTCACGCTTTGTGAGTGCCGAGTTGACTGAATCAGAAAGGCCTGAATTAACGGCAGCCAGTGTGGTCATCTCGGGTGGCCGAGGTATGCAAAATGGTGACAACTTCAAACTACTGGAAGGCATTGCAGACAAACTTGGCGCTGCTATCGGTGCATCACGTGCAGCGGTAGACGCGGGTTTTGTGCCCAACGACATGCAAGTGGGACAGACCGGTAAAATAGTGGCACCACAGCTGTATATCGCGGTAGGTATTTCTGGTGCCATTCAACATTTGGCCGGCATGAAAGACTCTAAGGTCATTGTGGCCATCAACAAAGACGAAGAAGCGCCTATTTTTCAGGTGGCTGATTACGGTTTAGTGGGTGATTTGTTCACAATTCTACCAGTGTTGGAAGCGGCACTGTAATCGACAAAATAAGAACACGCCCTAGTGTTTGTTGGCTATAGCCAATCCAAATGCAGGGTAGGTCGTTCAAAAATGAAAAAGCCACGTGAAGACGTGGCTTTTTTTGCGTCTAAAACTTAGAGTTTCACCACAGAGTTTTTGTCAAATGACATAGGTGATGCAACGTAATCATCCGCATGCCAATCGTTCTCCCACTCTTGGTCATTGAGTAAATAACGGAATTGATAATCCTTGTCTTTTGCCAGTTCAAGTACTGCACTGAAACTGCCATCTTTAAGTTTTTTCATGGGGGCTACCGTGGTATCCCAATCATTGAAGTCACCAATTAATTTAGCTGATTCAGCTGATTTGGCTTCTTCTTTGGTGATCTTAAAGGTCACTTTGCAAATAGGTTTTGATTTTAGGTACTGTTTTTTGAACGCCATAGTGTGTCTCCAAAAGGTAATAAAATTACATAACTTGCGCAATTATACAGCAATAAACGCCATTTATCTATTTTGCAATGTAATAATATTACATCAATAGTATTTTTTTTAACGTCTTTTCACTTTATTGAAGCCCTGTTGTTTAATTTTGGTGCAAGCATGCCAATCTGCGATACTTGCCCCCAATCAAAACGCTAAGACCTTATTTTTGCACATTATTTTTTACTTTATGACCTAGCTGTCTTGTCTCATTCACGCCACGTTGGGCGGCAAATCAGACAAGGTCGGTACGTCAGGTACAGTATCAGCAAGTTTTATGCTGCTTTTATGACCGCCAGTGATTGTGGTAAAAAAATATCTCTGTTCTACATTTTTACATCGCTAGCGTTTGAATTTTTTGGCGTATTGACTGGGTGATAAGCCAGTGTGTTTATTAAATAGGCGAGTAAAGGAGCTAAGATCATCGTAACCCACTTTATTAACAATACGCTGCGGGCTGTCTGAAGATTTCTCGAGGAGCTTTTTCGCCGCTTCAATGCGAATACCTTGCAAATATTCCAATGGATTTTGTTCGGTGGCGAGTTTAAAACGCCGATTTAAGGTACGCGGGCTCAAGTTAACCAAAGCACTGATCTGGGTAATTTGAATAGGCTCTGAATAGTGTGCTTCGAGCCATTCCTGGACCGCTAATATTTCTGGATCTTGATGATATTTTTTGCTGCGAATGTTGGCATAAGCAGCTTGCCCACCTCGGGCCAAATCTATCACGTGGGCTTTAGCCGTTGTGGTGGCAACATCATGCCCGCAATAGCGCTCGATCAACAGCAGTGCGAGATCAAACCACGCCATACCGCCCCCTGAGCAGTATATATTTAGATCGGAGGTAATCATTTTTTCAGGACTCAATTTCACTTTTGGATAACGTTTAGTGAATTGTTCTGCATAACCCCAGTGAGTTGTGGCCTGTTTTCCGTCTAAGATCCCAGATTCAGCCAACAGAAACGCACCGCTGCAATTGCTGGCGATGTCTGCGCCTTTTTCGTAGTGATAGCGGATATAAGGCAACAAAGCACGGTTATTGTCGATGACATGATGTAATACGCCGCCAATAGTGGGGATCAACAATAAGTCTGTTTGTTTGACTGCTTCTATCGCCACGTGGCTTACCAATTCCAATTGGTTGATACAGCGGACGGGTTGTTGATTGAGGGTGGCAATTTGCACATCAAAATAGGGCGTAGGGGGAATACCTTGCATTCTTTGCCAGGTTACACCAGCCAAAGCAAAAAGATCTAGGGCACCAGTGATGGCACTGGCATAGGCTTGATCAAAACCTAAAATCGTGACTTTAAACATTTTCTGCCGCTGTCTATAAATTAGGCTTTTGATGGTCTATAAGAGGCCATGATGCATGACTTAAATGACCATTAATATGTCATAAATGACAGTTATTGTCACACTTTATTTTTGTCAAGCTATGCACCACCAACGGGGCGTCATACTCCCGCCATTCGCATACACGATCTTTTTGAGAGACAACCAACATGAATCCAGAGCTTATCAACAGTAAAGAATTGAACTTTCAACTCTATGAATTACTCGACAGCGAAGCTTTGTGCCAACGCCCACGTTTTAGTGAACACAATCGTGAAACCTTTGATGCGGTATTGGATATCGCCAATAAAATTGCCACTGAAAAATTTGCCTCGCATAACGCCAAAGCCGATGCAAATGAACCGACATTCGATGGTAAAAAAGTTGCCATGATTGCCGAAGTCAAAACGGCCTTTGATGCTTATGCAGAGTCTGGATTGATCGCAGGGCGTTATGATTTTGCTGAAGGTGGCATGCAGCTGCCTGAAACCATTATGACAGCCTGTGCTGGCTATTTTATGGCGGCAAATCCATCCAGTACAGGCTACGCTTTTTTAACGGTGGCAGCGGCTAACGTAATCCGCAGTTTTGCCAGTGACACGCTCAAAGCTCAGTTCATGCCACGTATGTTGAGCGGAGAATTTACTGGGACGATGGCACTAACCGAGCCCCATGCAGGCTCGTCGTTGGCCGATATTCATACTAGCGCCACCCCCGCCGCCGATGGTAGTTATCGCCTCAAAGGCAATAAAATGTACATATCTGGTGGTGACCATGAGCTGTCCAGCAATATTGTGCATTTAGTGCTGGCGAAAATTAAGGGTGCCCCAGCTGGTGTGAAGGGCATTTCACTGTTTGTTGTACCTAAATTTCGTTTGGATGAACAAGGAGAGCCAGCACAGCGCAACGATGTTGCCTTGGCAGGCTTGATCCACAAGTTAGGCTATAGAGGCACAACCTCAACCGTGTTGACTTTTGGTGAACATGACGACTGCCATGGCTACTTAGTGGGTGAGCCCCACCAAGGTTTGCGTTATATGTTTTTAATGATGAACGAAGCAAGATTGGGGGTGGGCTTTGGCGCTGCCATGATCGGCTACCGTGGTTATCAGTACTCTTTGGCCTACGCCAAAGAAAGAACCCAAGGTAGAGTTGCGCCGCACAATGCCCCGACTGACAAGCCGGCTACCATCATTCAACATGGTGACGTCAAACGAATGCTGCTGACTCAAAAAGCTTATGTTGAAGGGGCAATGGCACTGTGTTTTTATGCGGCACGATTGGTTGATGATATGCATACTGGGGACGATCCGCAGCAGGCGCAGGCTGCTGCGGAGTTGCTCGATTTACTTACCCCAGTTGTCAAGGCCTGGCCATCAGAATATGGCCCTAAAGCCAATGATTTAGCCATTCAGGTATTGGGTGGCGCTGGATACACTCGAGAATATCCAGTTGAGCAATGTTGGCGCGACAACCGGCTTAACCCTATTCACGAAGGAACAAATGGGATCCAGGCCTTAGACTTACTTACCCGTAAATTATGGCAACAGCAAGGCGCAGGCTTGCGTCAATTGCAAGCCCTCATGTTGGCAGATTTTAATCAACCGTCGGGCCCACAAAGTCAGGCATTGGTGACTTTAATTAAACCGTATTTGCAAGAATTGCATGCCTTAATACCCATGTTGGGCAAAGCTTTGGCTGGAGAGCAACAAGCCGTTTTGTTAGCCAATGCGCAATGTTTTATGCACGTATTTGGGCACATTGTGATGAGTTGGATGTGGATCCGCCAAGCTCAGGTTGCCGAATCTGCATTAGCCCACACCAACCCATCACAACAAGATCAGGATTTTTATCAAGGTAAAATACAAGCCGCTAAGTATTTTTTACATTGGGAACTTCCTACTGTCAGCCACAACATTCAACTATTAAAAAATATGGATGATAGCTGTGCCGCCATGCAATCTGCATGGTTTTAAGCCAATAAACCAAGGAACAATAATGAATAACAAGCAATTTTTACTGAAAACCCGCCCCATTGGCAGCCCAAACCAAGATAACTGGGATTTTGTTGAAACCAGTGTTCCTGAAGTCGGGGACAATCAGGTGATGATCAAGGTGCTGTATATTTCCTTAGATCCTGCGATGCGTGGGTGGATGAATGACGGCAAGTCATATATTGAACCCGTGCAAATTGGCGCCGTTATGCGGGCTAGCACAGTGGGCAGAATAGTGGCATCTCGTCATCCTAAATTCGTAGTAGGTGATTACGTTTACGGTCATTGTGGTGTGCAAGAGTATGCCGTTGTCGGTGTCGAAGGTTTACATAAGATTGATCCCACTTTAGCACCCTTGGAACGCTACTTAGGTGTGTTGGGTATGCCAGGCATGACTGCCTATTTTGGCCTATTAGACACAGGTCTTCCTCAAGCAGGCGAGACGGTTGTGGTGTCAGGTGCCGCTGGTGCGGTAGGTTCAGTTGTTGGGCAAATTGCCAAGATAAAAGGCTGTAACGTAATTGGCATTGCCGGTGGCGCTGAAAAATGCCAGTACTTAGTGGATGAATTAGGTTTTGATGGCGCTATTGATTACAAAACCGAAAACGTTAAAAAGGCCTTGCGACAATTAGCCCCCAAGGGAGTGGATGTTTATTTTGATAATGTTGGTGGCGAGATTCTGGACGATGTACTGACTCAAATCCGTATGCGTGCGCGTATCGTGGTGTGTGGTGCGATTAGCCAATACAACAATACCACCCCTGTTAAAGGGCCGTCTAATTACTTGAGTCTGTTAGTTAATCGAGCTCGTATGGAAGGCATTGTGGTATTCGACAATGTTGCAAATTATGGCAAGGCAGCCGCAGAGATGGCCACTTGGATAGCCGAGGGCAAGTTGAAAGCCAAAGAACACGTTGTGGAAGGTATTGAGAAATTTCCAGACACGCTGATGATGTTATTTAAGGGCGAGAACATGGGTAAATTAGTGCTTAAAGTGGCAAGCGAGTAGGAGCGCATCATGAAAACAGAACTATTTGATTTAACTGGAAAAGTGGCCTTAGTCACTGGTGCCAGCCGTGGTATTGGCGAAGCCATCGCGCGTTTACTCGCCACCTATGGCGCTAAAGTGATTGTTTCAAGCCGTAAAATTGAAGCTTGTGAAGCTGTGGCTGCGAGTATCCGCGCAGATTGTGGTGATGCAACTGCTATGGCCTGTCATGTGGGTGATATGGGGCAAATCGACGCGATTTTTCAGCAAATAAAAACCAGCTTTGGTCGCCTCGATATGTTGGTTAATAATGCCGCAGCAAACCCGTATTTTGGTCACATCTTAGATACCGACTTGGCCGCCTACGATAAAACGGTAGACGTGAATATTCGTGGGTACTTTTTTATGTCAACGGCCGCGGGCAAAATGATGAAGGAGCAGGGTGGTGGGGTTATTCTCAATACTGCTTCGGTGAACGGTGTGAGCCCCGGGTACATGCAAGGGATTTATTCCATCACAAAAGCTGCGGTCATTAGCATGACCAAAGCGTTTGCTAAAGAATGTGGTCAATTCAATATTCGTGTTAACGCACTGTTACCCGGTTTAACCGAAACAAAATTTGCTTCAGCTTTAACCTCCAATGAAAAGATCCTAAAAACCGCGCTGATGCAAATCCCCTTGGGGCGCACAGCCCAGCCAGAGGAAATGGCGGGTACGGTTTTATATTTGGTCTCCGATGCCTCAAGTTATACCACGGGCACTACCATCGTCGTGGATGGTGGGTATCTAAGTTAAACCTCCGTAATCGGCAATAACATTTCTATTTAATAGAATGTTATTGCTGAAATTATGCAATATTCATTCGAAAAGTTTTGGGTAACATAAGCACATCTTAATCAGGAGTGGCTTATGCAAAACATATTAGTGATAAACAGCAGTATCAGTGGTGAAAACGGCAATTCAAGTAAATTGACTCATCGTTTTTTAACAAAGTTACAGGCGCAACAAGCGAATTTACATGTGGTAGAGCGCCATTTATCTGACATGCAAATTGGTCATATCAGTGCTGCTGAAATGCAAGCATGGGGAACGGAAGAAAACCAAAGAACCCCTGGGCAAGCAGCCCTAGCGGCTTTATCAGAGTCATTCATTGCCGAGTTACAGCATGCCGACACCATTATACTGGGGATGCCTATGTACAACTTTGGTGTACCCAGTACGTTCAAAGCTTGGATTGACCGTGTAGCACGTGCAGGCGTGACTTTTCAATACACCGCAAATGGTCCGGTAGGCTTGTTGAAAAATAAGAAGGTATTTGTACTTGCGGCGCGTGGTGGTATTTACGCTGGTACGGCAAAGGATACACAAACTAACTACTTACGGGATGTGCTGGGCTTTTTGGGTATGACTGATGTTGAGTTTGTGTATGCAGAGGGCTTAGCCATGGGGCCTGACAGTGCCAACGCGGCATGGCAGGGCGCAGAGAGCGAGATGAGTAAACTCGCTTCGTAGTGCTGTTAGCATCAAAAACTATTTGCATAACAAAGCTATGTGCAAAACAAAACGACTTGCCTAAACAAGCGGCTTACATAAAAAACCCTGCAAGGCTAAGGCATTGCAGGGCTTTTTTTGACATTTATCTGTGTATCTCTCTTACTGTTTAGCGAGGGTCTCTTCAACTTTTGCAATAAAATCTTTATCCGTTGGTTTGGTGATGGATGCAAATGAGTCGACGATATTACCGTCTTTATCCATTAAATATTTGTAGAAGTTCCATTTTGGCGTGGTTCCCGACTTTTTTGCCAACATACGGTACAAGGGGTCCGCATCATCACCACGCACAGAGATTGCTTCGAACATGGGGAACTGTACACCGTAGGTTAACTGACACAGTTCCGCCGTTTTACCTTCATCTTGGTCTTCTTGATTGAAGTCGTGTGAAGGGAAGCCTAATACCACCAGACCTTTGTCTTGGTAGTCTGCATACAACTGTTCTAAACCTTTAAATTGTGGAGTAAAACCACAGTAACTGGCAGTGTTGACAAAGAGCACGGTTTTTCCTTTGTATTCTTCACACATATTCACCGTTTCTTGCGAATTCAATTTTCGTTTCATGAATTTAAGTAAATTTGGGCACTCTTGCGCACCCACCACACCAGAGCAAAAGAGCAGGCTAGCGATTAATAATTTTTTCATAAGTTTCCTTGTTGTTTATGGAACGGGGCAGCTTGTTGGTATTTGTTACTTACTATACGTGCTTTTACTTGTTGAATGCGCAAAAGGATTAAATAATGGCTTTTTTATTTTGTCTTTTTTCGAGAATCGATCATGGGTTTAAATCACCGTTCTAAGCATCCTTGTTTTTACCACAAACGCAATGATGGCCACCATATTGATGGCCATATCACATCAGGCATGCTCAGCTATACCACACGTAAGTTGGTTAGTGTGATGTTAGTGAGTGTGTTGTGGTCGTGTGCCGCTACACAAACAGCTACCCCTTCTTTAACACCTGAGCACAGCAAAACATTTGCTCAGAACAGCACAGTCAATACGCCAAGCAGTATCATCAGTCAAAACAAGGCTGGTGTGCCTTCACAACTGACTATTGAAGCCATTATGGCTGATCAGGATTGGCTAGGAAATGAACCTAGCAAGGCATATTGGCGTGATGATAATCAAGGTTTTATTTACCAACGTAAAAGGCAAGGCAGTCCTTTATCCGATTGGTGGATCACTGAGTTGAGTTCGGCTAGCACAACACCAGCCGAAGCCACCAAGATGCGTTTGGACCAACAACATCTCTATGCTTATCAAGATGCGGTGATGAGTCATGATAAGCGATACAAAGCCTGGACTTATGCAGGCAATATATTTGTTAAAACACTAAGCAGTGGTGAGGTAAAACAGCTAAGTCGTGACAATCAACAACCCAGCAATTTACAGTTTTTATTAGATGGTCGGCTGAGTTACCAGGTGGGTAATGCGATTTTTTCTTTGGAACTGCGCACCGGCTTGCGCGATAAGTTAGCTAGTTGGCAATTTGCCGATGAGCCCGATTTACTTAACCCCGCCAAAGACTACATTGCCCAAGAGCAGCAAAAATTAATTAAAGTGATTCAGCAAAAAAGAGCCGATCGTCAAGCACGACAGGTTTACAACGATGAGCTGCAAGCCAGTAACCCCAGTATCACACCTCGTGATTATTTTTTTCCTAAAGGACATGAAACGGTCGAAGTAAGCCTGTCACCAAACGGGCAATGGTTGCTGTTGGTGGAGCAAGAATCTGTGGCTGGACGCAGTGACACTGACTTAATGCCAAATTACATCAATGAAGATGGTCGAATCAAAAATGATGAGGTGAGGCGACGTGTCGCGGACGCTAAACCGATTGAACAAAGTCTCTGGTTGCTTGATTTAAACAAACACGACAGCCAAAAAATTGCTTACACCGGCTTACCCGGTTATAACGATGACGTGCTCGCTGCGGTGAAACAGGAAAACGCGTTAGCAAAAGGCCTGAGTTATCAAAGTAATCGTCTACCTCGTATTATTGGTTTAATTGATGATTGGTATTGGACACAAAGTGCCATTCAATGGCACAGCCAAGGCAATAAGGTCGCGATTATGTTGGCCGCGGCAGACAATAAAGATCGGTGGCTGGTTGTACTAGATCCAACAAGCAAGAAACTGAGCAGCGAACATAAACTGCATGACGATGCCTGGATTAATTATAAATTCAATAGCTTTGGCTGGTTGCACAACAGTGAAAGTCTTTATTATTTGTCAGAAGAAAGCGGCTTTAGCCAACTCTACGTTAAACCCTTGGGCGCAAAAAGCAGGGCGATCACGGAGGGCAAGTTTGAGGTTGACCAACTGACCTTGACGGGCGATGACAACTACATGTATTTCAAGGCCAACATCAAACATCCGGGCATTTATGAAATCTATCGAGTGGCATTAGACAAGCCTGTTATTGAGCCATTAACCGATTTAAATGGGATGACCGATTATGTATTGAGTCCCGATGAGCAAGCATTATTGCTGACCCATTCGACATTAACCATGCCGCCAGAACTTTATGTGCAAACACTGACTAGCCAAGTAGCACGCCAAGTCACCCATACAGTGAGCGCGGAATTTCTGGCTCATCAATGGTTAGCCCCGGATATTGTGCCAATAAAGTCTTCGCACGGTGAAAAGCCGATCTTTGCTAGAGTATACGCCGGAGAATCAGTAAATACTGGGACTAAGCGCAAGGCCGTGATCTTCAGTCACGGTGCGGGGTATTTGCAAAATAGTCACCTCGGTTGGTCAAATTATGTGCACGAATTTATGTTCCATAATTTTTTAGTACAGCAGGGATATGTGGTGCTGGACATGGACTATCGTGCATCTGCTGGTTACGGTCGTGATTGGCGTACGGCCATTTATCGACAAATGGGTAAGCCAGAGATTGAAGATTTACGTGACGGCGTGAATTGGTTGGTGGCTAATGCCAATGTCGACGTAAATCGAATTGGCACTTATGGCGGATCTTATGGCGGTTTTATGACCTTTATGGCTTTGTTTACTGCGCCGGATTTATTTAAAGCGGGGGCGGCGTTGCGTCCGGTAAGTGATTGGGCACACTATAATTTTGGCTACACCTCAAATATCTTAAACACGCCAGACATCGATCCCATTGCTTATCAGCGCAGTTCGCCTATTTATTTTGCTGAAGGACTACAGCAAGCCTTGCTGATCAATGCCCCCATGGTAGACAGTAATGTGTTTTTTCAAGATACCGTACGCCTCGTTCAGCGCTTGATTGAACTGGAAAAGCCAAATTTTGAGACGGCGATCTTTCCAGTGGAATCCCATGGTTTTGTGCAAGCTAGTTCGTGGTTGGATGAATACCGTCGTATATTCAAATTATTTGAAAGTAATCTGTAATTAGCGCAGTACTTTTTGTGAGATATAGCTAAAACACCGATAGCTCGCTATGCCGATCAACCCAGCTATAGTGCCCATTAAGTGGGCATCTATAGCGACCTTCGCGCCGATTAATTCAGCCATTTGCTGGCTGGCGCCAGACCATTGCTCATGAACAACTTTGAGAACTACGCCGAGGAGTAACAACCATCCAGACTTAAGTCCATGGCGGATATCAAAATAGGCACCCACCATAAAAATACCGTGTAATGCCCCCGATAAACCCACATACCACTGCATTGCAGGGGCAAAATAATAGAGACCAAGGGTTGAACTAAGACACATCAAGAAAACCAATAGCAAGTAGTGCACAGTTCGGTAGTACTGACCATGTAAGGCCCACAACAACACCACACCCAGTGTGTTGAGTAACAAGTGGTTCAAATTAGTATGCAGTAAATTAGCGGTTAACAACCGCCACCACTGGCCATGGTTAAGTTGCGTCCGGTCAAAAGCCAGCCATTGGCTGCTCAGCGGCTCTGTCATAAACAAGACCACCGCAAGCACTAACACGATAAAGGGGCCAAGCGTATGACGAATGTGTAAGGGTAAACTCAGCATCGAAAACCAACTCTGGGTATATAGCGGGGTATAGTAGCGAAGTTAGGCGTTTAATCGAATGACTTTTTCAGGCATTATTTGTCGCTCTAGGTGTGACCTATCATATTGTTTCAACTCCATGGGAAAGCGTGTGCAATTAATTCGAGTATTGTTAATTTTTAGCTTGTTGTTGAGTGCCACCAGCTATGCACAGACAAAAACTGTACGAGAGGATCGCGAACCTGAAGCTGCAAGCGGTTACCATCAAAAAAGCGCATTTGTCGCCAAAAACTACATGGTGGTGGCAGCAAATCCCTATGCTTCTTGGGCTGGTAAAAACATCTTAGCAAAAGGTGGTTCTGCGATTGACGCTGCTATCGCGGTGCAAGCGATGTTGACGTTGGTTGAACCACAGTCATCAGGCTTGGGTGGCGGGGCATTTATTTTATATTGGGATAATAAAGCCAAAAAATTACATACCATTGACGGTCGAGAAATGGCACCTCAAGGCGTGCGTCCCGATATGTTTATGCTTGGTAAAGATCAAGCGATGCCTTGGATTGACGCCGTTGTTGGCGATAAATCAGTGGGCGTGCCGGGTGTACTAAAAGCCCTGGACATGACCCATAAAGAATTTGGCAAATTACCGTGGAACAGCCTGTTTAATGACAGTATTGATATGGCCTCTAACGGGTTTCGTGTGTCAGCTCGCTTAGCAGGTTTATTGGCCGCTAACATTCATCCTGGATTAAAAAAGTTTGCTAATTCATCGGCCTACTTTTACCCAGAAGGTAAGGCGTTGGAGAAAGATGCCTTAAAGAAAAACAGTGCCTATGCGCGAACGCTGATGACCATCGCCCAAGACGGCGCAGACGCCTTTTATCAAGGCAATTTACCGCAGAAAATGGCGGCAGCCGCGCAATTCAGTGAAATTAATGGAGGCCTGTTAAGTGCAGACGATTTCGCGCAGTATTCGGCGATTAAACGGCAACCAGTTTGTGGAACATACAAGGTGTATCAAGTCTGTGGTATGGCACCACCAAGCTCGGGTGGCATAAACGTATTGCAAATATTGCGCATGTTAGAGAGCTTTAAACTTGAGCAATATTCTGCAAATTCTGTAGAAGCCGTGCACTTGTTTACGCAGGCTTCTAAATTAGCGTTTGCTGATCGTGACATGTTTGTCGCTGACAGTGATTTCAGTCATCTACCGTTTGGCGCGCTGATCAGCAACAGTTATTTAGGTGACCGAGCGAAACGAATCGACCTCAAACGTGACATGGGCAGAGCCTATGCGGGGCAACCATTTCCACATTTCTTTGCCAACGATAATGCCTATGAATTACCTAATACCAGCCATATCTCTATCGTGGATGACGAAGGCAATGCCTTATCGATGACCACGAGTATTGAGTTTGCTTTTGGGTCGGGTGTTTTTGTCGAAGGATTTTTACTGAATAATCAGCTCACCGATTTTTCACTAAACCCCTACCGTTACAACCGTCCAGTGCTTAATCGCATTGAGCCACGTAAACGCCCGCGCAGTGCCATGAGTCCAACCATGGTATTTGATAAAAGCGGCAACCTTAATCTCATAGTCGGTTCACCCGGAGGTAGCCGAATTATTGATTATGTGGCGCAGACCTTAATTGGCGTTTTAGACTGGAACTTAGATATCCAACAAGCCATCAATTTACCGCATGTGACTAATCGCAACGATTACACTGCCTTGGAGAAAGGCACCAGTGCTGAAAAGTTAATGGCCAAACTCACTGCCATGGGGCATGAGGTTAAAATTATTGATTTAAATAGTGGTTTACACGGCATTCAAATCAAAGACGGTTTATTGATCGGAGGCGCAGATCCAAGGCGGGAAGGTGTCGCCGTGGGCAAATAACAAGGCGTCAATACATCTTAATGGGCCAGGCAAGCTGGCCAAGATGATGACCTTACTCAATGCTGACTTTGTCGACTTTCCATTCTTTATCAATTCGGACTAAATCCACCACACGCATGTCTTTAAGAATATTGCCATCCAGTTCACCTTCAAAAAACACAATAACTTTTGCTTCTTTAGCAAATTCATTGCGCCCAGCACTGCCGGTGTGGGGGCGTATTTCAACTTTGTCAAAACGCAAATTTAAAACGTGACGTTGGATATTTCGATTGGTGTGATAAGACTTAAGTAACCTAGCTAAACTCGGACTGGCAATTTCAACCGCGCCATTAATGTCATCATCATGAAAAATATGGTCAAAAAATGCACTTGCGGCATATTCAGGCAGGTTTGGATCCAACATCCCGTATTTGCCAAAACCCGGTTTTTCATTGGCTGGTTTACAGGCCGCTAAGAATACAATGCTGATTAACAATAAAAAAATAGGTTTTAAGTTCATGGGGCAGTCAGTCACACAACATAGACAAGCATGATTAGGGTTATAACTAAAAGCCAAAGAAAAGGGAAGCCTTTGCTTCCCTCTATATTGCCTGCTACTGCGCCAGACTAGCGGAGTGTGGCTTGTTTATTGAATGTTTTCAGCATCGCTGAATTCACCAGCAAACAATGGGCTGCTGAGGTAACGCTCAGTGCCACTGGCCAGGATCACAACGATATTTTTATTGGCGTTTTCTGGCTTTTCTGCCCACCGTTTAGCGGCAACCACGGCTGCACCTGACGAAATACCGGCGAGAATACCTTCTTCTTTCATCAGGCGATGAACCATGGCCATACATTCTTCATTTGTCACTTGTTCCACGGCATCCACCAGATCTAAATCTAAGTTGCCAGGAATGAAACCCGCACCAATGCCTTGAATTTTGTGGGGGCCAGGCGTCAAAGGCTGACCGGCTTTTGCTTGACTAATGACCGGGGAGTCTGCTGGCTCAACGGCCACGGTGGTAATTGCCTTACCTTGTGTCAGTTTTATATAGCGACTTACCCCGGTGAGGGTGCCGCCCGTACCTACTCCGGCGATAAATACGTCTACTTTACCGTCGGTATCATGCCATATTTCTGGTCCGGTGGTTTGTTCATGCACCTGAGGATTGGCCGGGTTTTCAAATTGGTGCATGGGCACGTATTTATCTGGATCGGAGGCAACAATTTCATTGGCCGCTGCTACAGCGCCTTTCATACCTTTTGCTGCTTCGGTTAATACTAGGTTGGCGCCCAAGGCTTTGAGTAACTTACGGCGCTCTAAACTCATGGAGCTTGGCATAGTTAAGGTAAGGGGATAGCCCCGTGCCGCCGCTACAAAAGCAAGGGCAATACCGGTATTACCACTGGTTGCTTCTACGATTTCTTTGCCAGCTTTAAGTATGCCTTTTTTCTCTGCGTCCCAGATCATGTTGGCACCGATTCGGCACTTCACACTAAAACTGGGGTTTCTGGATTCGATTTTGGCGTATACATTTCCGCCAGTTACGCGGTTGAGTTTGACTAGCGGGGTTTTACCTATCGCTAATGAATTGTCGTCATATATTTGCATCGTTGTTTCCTGCTCGTTGCTTAAGCTCAATCAATTGGAATTTATTCATATTATTGATACATATAGTTTGTGGATCTGTTTTACCATGTCAAGGTTAAGGCGAATGTGGCAAATTCAAAGTGTTATTTCGCTATATCTTATGGTTAATCATGTGTTAAATAAATTCTGGGGATATTGATGTCTTTTAGTGGAACACAAAACTACATTGCCAGCCGTGAACTGCAATTAGCGGTTAATGCTGCTATCACTCTGCAAAAACCACTGCTAATCAAAGGTGAGCCAGGTACCGGCAAGACCATGTTGGCAGAAGAGTTAGCACGCAGTCTCAATGCGCCGTTAATTCAATGGCATATCAAGTCAACCACCAAAGCCCAACAGGGTTTATATGAATACGATGCAGTGTCACGTTTACGTGATTCGCAATTGGGTGATGATAAAGTCCACGATATTGGTAACTACATTGTTAAAGGAAAGTTGTGGCAAGCCTTTGATGCCAACCAGCGTGTTATTCTCCTAATCGATGAGATCGACAAAGCAGATATTGAGTTTCCCAATGACTTGCTCTTAGAGTTGGATAAGATGGAGTTTTTTGTTTATGAAACTCAACAAGTGGTGAAGGCCAAACAACGGCCTATCGTGATCATCACCTCTAACAACGAAAAAGAATTACCAGACGCCTTCTTACGCCGTTGTTTTTTTCACTACATTCAGTTTCCTGATGCGGATGAAATGCGCAGCATTGTTAATGTGCATTATCCAGACATTAAAAAGACATTACTCGATCAAGCACTGACTTCATTTTTTGACCTGCGTGACATACCGGGTCTGAAGAAAAAGCCATCAACCTCAGAATTGATTGATTGGCTAAAACTGCTAGTGGCAGAAGATATTCCGGCTGAAGCCTTGCAAGACAAGGATGGCAAAAAATCCATTCCACCGTTGTACGGGGCTTTGCTAAAAAATGAACAAGATATTCATTTGTTCGAAAAATTGGTTTTTATGGCGCGCCGCTAATGCTGGTAGATTTTTTTTGCAAATTACGTGACTACCAAGTGCCGGTCAGTTTGCGCGAATTGCTCGACTTGCTGAATGCCTTAGAGCAAGGCGTAGTATTTGCCAATATTGATGATTTTTACCTGCTGTCGCGCATGGTGATGGTCAAAGATGAAAGCCATTTTGATAAGTTTGACCGAGCGTTCGCCGACTATTTTAAGGGGGTGCAAAGTATAGATTTGTTTGGCAAAGACTTACCCCCAGAGTGGTTAGCCAATGCGTTGCAAAGGCACTTCAGTGAAGAGGAAAAGGCTAAAATTGCTGCTTTAGGCGGTCTCGATGAATTGATAAAAACCTTACAGCAACGTTTAGCTGAGCAGGAAAAAAGACATCAAGGTGGCAATAAATGGATAGGCACCGGCGGCACATCGCCCTTTGGTGCTGTGGGCTACAACCCCGAAGGCGTCAGAATCGGCCAGCAAGGTAATCGACAAATGTCGGCGACAAAAGTCTGGGAAAAACGTGAGTTTAAGAACCTTGCTGGTGACGTTGAACTGGGTACGCGGAATATCAAACTGGCTTTACGTAAGTTACGCAAGTTTGCGCGAACCGGGGCAGAAGACGAATTAGACATAAGTGACACCATTGGTGCCACGGCAAAAAATGCGGGCTTGCTGGATATCCGCATGGTCAAAGAACGCCACAATGCGGTAAAAGTATTAATGTTTTTTGATGTAGGTGGTTCCATGGACGCCCATATCCAACAATGCGAAGAGCTGTTTTCTGCGGTGCACACAGAGTTTAAACACCTCGAGTATTTTTATTTTCACAACTGCATTTACGAAGGAGTGTGGAAGGACAACAAACGGCGGAATCGAGAAACCCTTTCGGTTTGGCAGTTGATTCACAAATATGGCCCCGATTACAAACTGATTTTTGTCGGCGATGCTACCATGGGACCTTATGAGATCACTTATCCCGGCGGAAGTGTCGAGCATTGGAATGAAGAGTCTGGTGCGGTGTGGATGAAACGTTTACTTCAGCATTTCAGCCAAGCTATTTGGTTAAATCCGCAAATGGAAAGTTATTGGACGTATTACCACTCCATCAGCATTATGCGAGAGCTCATGTCAGAGCGTATGTATCCCTTGACCCTCAACGGCATTAGTGATGGGATAAAAGCCTTAACCAAGCGCCATTAAACACATACTGCAGTTTAGCTAGCACAAAGGAACGCACGCGCTCATGCCAAATCAGGTTGCCACTCAAGCTTTAAGCCACAAAGAAACTCGACAAATTGTTACGCCTTATGCCTTTCATGTGAGTCCCGAATTATTTGGTACGGCTCTGGCGTCTCCCAGCAAACGTGGCATGGCCATTGGCTTAGATTTATTGCTAGTAGCGTTGTTATCTCAAGCTGCGAGTTTTTTGTTGGCAGGGGTGGCAGCACTGACTTTCTTTCGAGCAGGCAATCGACTGAAACAAAAAAAACGATTTAATCGTGGCCGCTTAGCGTTACGTTTTCTAGCGGCGTTATTTTTGTTTGTGTTCGCTTTAGGTATGTTTGCCGCGTTTGATGACAATTTCAGTTCTGATAGCGCCCTAGTCAACGACAGCGGTAAGCTAAAGGGCGGAATTGAAACCGTCGTCATCCTCGGCATAAGTGCCGATTACCTGCAACAAGCCACCAGTCTCAGCGAACACTATGCCGAGCGTAACTGCCACGACGCCATGTACTGTTGGCAACAACTTGGCGATGAATTTGTCGCTCAATTGGCCGAAGTTCAAGCAAGTCCTGATAAAAGCCAAGAGGTCTTAGAAGGGTTTGTTGACATAAGCAGCGAGCAACTAGACAAAACGCAACGTGGTGAACTATTGGCTCATTTAAGCCAACAACTGATGGAAAAATCCGCTATGAGCAGTAAAACGGTGGATAAGTCAGCGCCAGAGCAAGAAGCCATTGATTCCGTACTGAAGATGCAAAAACAAATCATGACAGAAAAAGACGAAGAGGAAACACAAAGCAGCGGTGTGGTGGCTTGGGTAAAAGGTATTTTAGAAGATCTCGGACTCGGATTCGGCTGGGCGGCGTTTTATTTTTGTATTTTTACCGCGTGGTGGCACGGCCAAACGCCAGGCAAAAAATTGTTTGGCATCAAAGTCATTAAATTAGACGGCAGTGGGCCGAATTTATGGGAAAGCTTTGGTCGTTACGGTGGTTATGGGGCAGGGCTGGCAACGGGTTTGTTAGGGTTTTTACAGATCTATTGGGATCCTAATCGTCAAGCCATCCAAGATAAAATTTCTGAAACCTTGGTCATTGATATCACCAAGGCAAAGGTGCCCTTTATATTGCCCAACGCGTCAGCATCTACCTCAGGTTTATCAGAACATTCAGAATCACAAACAAAAGCTGTGCATATCAGTGAGTAATCATATCAGTAAATTATTAGCCCATTGGGCAAGTGAAAAAGACAGTCAACAATGGGTGTTGGCGACGATTATCGCCACTGCTGGCTCGTCTTACCGCAAGCCAGGGGCGATGATGATGATCAACGAATTGGGTCAATATTATGGTCTACTCAGTGGTGGCTGCTTAGAATCAGACATCATGCGACAAGCTCGGCGCTGTTGGGATGATGGCCGTAGTCGCATTATCAAATACGATATGCGCGAAGAAGAAGACTTGGCATGGCAATTGGGGATTGGTTGCGGTGGGATGGTGGAGATCCTATTGCAAGCGGTTTCTGCCAAAAATCACTATTTAGGTCTAGATGAGGTGCAAGTTCGCTTGAGCCAAAATTTAAGCACGGCGTATTGCTTATCGGTGAATAACGACGTGCCACACAATTGGCTGGTTAGTGATGCAGAACAGATCAATGCCCTCAAACTTGGCTTGCGGCAAGAGGAGCAAGGCCAAGTGTTCAGCCAAGTCTTGCGTCCAGTGCCTTGTTTAGCAGTATTTGGTGGCGGCGTCGATGCGCGACCGGTAGTGGCGATTGCTGTGCAGCTGGGTTGGCAAGTGATCTTGCTCGACCCGCGTTCTTCTTATGCGAGAGAGGGGTATTTTAACGGCGTTAGTCAGATAGTGCGCCAAGCGTTCAGTGAATTATCAGACGCGCCATGGTTACACAGCGTGGATGCGGCTTTGGTCTTAACCCATAACGTCAAACTAGATGGCGAAGCCTTAGCGTTATTGCAGCACAGCCGTTGCCGTTATGTTGGTTTACTTGGCCCCCGGCATCGAACCGAGCGGGTACTCAAGCAGGCCCAATTAAGTCTCGGTGACTTGCCTTATCCCTTGGCTAACCCGGTTGGCTTGCGCCTTGGTGGCGAATTACCAGAATCCATTGCCTTATCGATGTTGGCAGAAACCCATGCCTTTCTCGAATCGGCAGATGGTTTATCCATCAACAACATGTTGTCGATATAATGCGTGAAGCCTTATTGCTGGCCGCTGGCAATAGCCAACGCTTTGCCGGTATTAAACAATTAGCGATGTGGCAAGGGCAGTCTCTTATCAATCATAGTGTCTCGCAGTTCTATGAAGATGGCGTTATTTTACAGGGCTTGAACGGGTTACGCGTAGCGCTTGGTGCAAACGCGCAGCAAATAAAAGCGCAGTTGGCATCTGCTGTTGAGACGATTGACATGCAGAATTGGTCTCAAGGAATTGGGGCAACCATTGCCGAAGCCGTGAGCCGTATGCCAACCACGACCAAGCATTTACTAATCGCCTTGGCCGATCAAATCGCCATCAAGCATACCGATTTTTTACACCTTATTGCCCTCAGTGAGCAGTACCCAAACCATATAATTGCCGCTCGTTATGCGGATGTTGTGGGTGTGCCGGCTATTTTTCCTCAACGCTTTTTCTCCCACTTGCAGCAGTTAAGTGGCGACAAAGGCGCGCGATCTTTGTTTGCATTGTGGCAAGATGCGGTAATAAGCGTTGATATGCCACACGCTAGTTTAGACGTCGATACACAACAAGACTTAGTCAATGCCTTGCACAACCAACAGACTTAGGTGTTGGTCTACTGGGCAGCTGTTGAGTAGATGTTGGCTGGCACTTAGCCTCGACTAATAAGCAGTTAAATCTGTTGTTTAAACCTGATCTTGGCATTTTATTTAGAGCTAACCTTTTTATTATTGGCTTTCACCCTATATAGGGTGGATGCAATCTTCTCACCGCCTTCGCCAAAGTCTCTTGTACACCACCTTTGTGGTGTCTCTGCTGTGGTGTATAAAATCAGCTGAGATTTTGTTTCATTTAGATTTATCTGTGCTCGGTTTGCGTCCCCTTCAATGGCAAGGTCTACTGGGTATTTTTACTGCTCCGCTGGTGCATGGCTCGCTAGAGCACTTATTCAACAATACTTTGCCATTGCTGATCATGGGCACAGTATTGGTTTACGGTTATCCACGGGCTTGGAAGCGGGTGCTGCTGTTTATTTGGCTTATGTCTGGGGTCGGAGTGTGGTTATTTGCCAGAGAGGCCAATCATATTGGTGCAAGCGGCGTGGCGCATGGTTTGTTTTTCTTTTTGCTGGTCGTCAGTATGTTTCGCCGAGATAAAAGTTCTGTCGCTATCATGATGATCACGTTTTTGATGTATGGCAGTATGACCATGACGATTTTTCCGCGGGAAGAACACATCAGTTTTGAATATCATTTTTTTGGTGCGGTGGCGGGCTTGCTTGCCGCATTATTATGGCGAAATACCGATCCTCTGCCGCCTGTGAAAAAATACAGTTGGGAAAACAGCACTGAAACAGACCCTGTTATCGGTGATGACTGGCTTCACTCTGAGCAAGACTCACCAGAGCAGCACGTTTCACTACAGCAACAAGTTTTACACGATAAACCAGACAGTGGTCGGACTTATCACTAAGCCTTTTATTTCACCTTAGGAGCAACCATGCAGGCTACTGATCAACATAAATTATCTGAATGTTGCCTAGCTTTACGGGTTCGATATGCGGAGTGTGATGCGCAGCAAGTAGTATTTAATGGTCGATATGCCGACTATGTTGATGTGGCGATGACGGAATATTTTCGCCATAAAGTCGGTGGCTTTCAGACCTTGTTAAATAAGGGCTTGGATACCCAAGTGGTGAACTTAAATATTAACTTTCGTGCCTCGGCTCGTTTTGATGATGTCTTGGATATTCATGTGAATTTAACAAAACTTGGCAATACCTCACTTTTGTTTGCTGTGTCCATGGTTCAGCAAGCTAGTCAGACGAAGGTTGTGGATGCAGAGATCACTTATGTATTAGTTGATGCACATGCCTACCAGAAACAGACTATTCCAACGTGGTTAAGAACGGCTCTGCAACAGCAAGGCACTGGAGTCAGAATAAACCAAGCCGGCTAGGTAACAGAGCAAAGGTACATAAGCCAAGTCATTCTATTTGTTTCTTTTGGTGCTGATTGAACAACATTCAGTACGTTTTTTATCTAGCAACTTCATGTGTTTTACGTTGATTCACATACATCGTTATAAACTGACATACCCATCAGTGCTATGATTGATACGCGCTTTTATCGGATAATTCGCCGCTTTTTTTGAGCATATACCATGGTTTGAATTGTCTGAGGGGAACGTGATGCAAAGTGTAAGATCAGTGGTGTTAGTGACATTGTGTTGGCTAGCTTGGGTAGCACCATCTGCTGCAAATTTAATTCAAAACGGTGGCTTTGAAGATACCGCGGTGAAATCAAAAAGTTGGGCATGGTTTTATGCTGATGATGTCGAGGGGTGGTCGGGCAGTAACATTGAAATCTGGGACAACTACGGTGGTTTCAAGGCTTATGAAGGGTCTCAGCACGCTGAACTCAATGCCCATGCCGGCAATGGTCAGCCGTTTTCAATTTATCAGAGTTTTGCGACACAAATTGGCATGTGGTACGACTTAAGTTTTGCTTACAGTGCCAGGGCAAGCAGCAATGAAGCCTTTTTAGTGAGCCTGTTGGCCAGCGATGATAGTGAGTTTTTTTCTACCTTACTAAACGACCATGAGGTAAAACAATGGAGCTTATTCAATAACAGTTTCCAAGCGGTAGATGCTGTAACCACCTTGCGTTTTACCTCGGTGACACCCTATGCAGGTACGGTAGGCAATTTCCTTGATGACATTCAAGTTAATACCAGCTTTAAGTCCTTAAATGTCTTGAACTTTGCTAGTGTTGTTTCAGCGCCAAGTGCTGCGCTGTTAGCTTTGTTGAGTGTTGTGGTGATGCTGCGTCGCAAGGTAAACAAGGGCTAAGTAACACTGAGTCTTCATCGATATTTCATTGATGTTTCAAAGGTACCTCAACCCATCCTGTGGATGGGTTGATTAGCCCTTAACTTTCCCAAGGTTTTTTCAGTACCGAATAACCTTGCTAAACGTTCGCCACTTGTAGCGCTTGTTCATGACTTAAAAAATGCTGGCATAAACCAGTCATGTGCTCATCAATAGCTTTTAAATCAATCAGTTGCGTAACGTTTGCCAAGCCTTTAGTGGGAAAACGACCATAACCAGCCAGTAAACAATACCAAGAAACTACAGGGTAATAGGCAGCTATTTGTTGACGATTTATTTCCGCTATTAAATCGCCGCCAGCAAACCAACAATCCAATAATGCCCGCAGTGAATCACTTTGCTGAGAATTATGTCGGTTATCCTGCCAATATTGGCTGTCGGTACGACTATTCATCAAATAGTGACACATTATGTAGTCGCGGATGCCATCAAAGCGTGCATTTATGCGCTGATTAAACTCTGCCTGATGTTGTTGACTAAAGCCTCCTGCTTGCCAAGCACTGATAAAAGACTCTAAGGTGACTTGCACCAAGTGTAAGGCAGTGGCTTCTAAGGGTTCAATAAAACCTTGAGCTAAACCTAGGGCTAAGCAATTGTGTCGCCAATGCTCAGTGACTCTGCCTACCTTCATTTTTAAATGCCGAATGTCACAATCATTTGCGTTTACACCAAGCACCTGAACAAGTTCTTCGCTGGCTTGTTGTGTATCACAATAAGCACTGCTAAACACATAACCGTTGCCGGTGCGATGAGTGAGGGGAATTTGCCAGCGCCAGCCATGAGTTAACGCACAGGCCTTGGTCTGCGACATCAGGGGGTCCAAGCGTGGACTCGCCACTGCCACCGCACTGTCATTAAACAATTGTGTGGCATAGGAATGAAAGGGCACGGCTAAATGTTGCTGCATTAACAAACTTTGAAAGCCACTGCAGTCAACAAAAATATCTCCTTTAATCACTCGCCCATCATCCAGGGTAACTGAAGCGATGGCCTTACTTGGATGTTGTTGCACACTGACTACTTTTCCAGACAGATGAACTACGCCACGACCGGTGGCACGTGTTTGTAAAAATTGACCTAACAGAGCGGCATCAAAATGATAAGCATAACCGAGAGGCACTGCGCCCTTAGATGACACTTTGGGTGAAAGATGACGCCTAGCAAGCTGAGCAGCCAGAAAAAAGCGATCGGGTTGGGCGTCAACGGCGACGCCACGTTGACGGGCGATGGAGTGTTGCAGAAAACCCTTTGCGGTTTGTTTATCTACGGCCGATGGAAAGGGATGAAAATACTGTTCATAACCGGCTTCGGTTGACCAATCACAAAACTGAATGCCATTTTTGTAAGTAGCCTGACACGCTGGCATCCACTCTGATTCTGTTATGCCAAGTTGTTGAAAAAATTGTTTGAGCTGAGGAGTGGATCCTTCACCCACGCCAACCGTGGGAATATCGGGGCTTTCAATTAAGCTGCAGCGCATACCAAGCGGTGCTAATTGATGTTGAAATAAGTTAGCGGCCATCCAACCTGCTGTGCCGCCGCCGACGATAACGATGTGTTTTTGTGGATCCATCATACTAAGAGGTCATAAAAATGATGGCTTTTTGTACCACAATCAGCAGGTGAGACAAGTTATACCGTGGGGAATGCAGGTTTTTTTCATCAGGTTACGTGAATACGTATGCAAGTAGTTGTTATGATTTAGTTAATAACGGTAGTCTAGGCGCTTTTACTGTTACCTTTTATTAACATTAGGGCATTTTGCCTCACTTTCGATGCAATAATACATGCCTTTTTTATTTGGCTTATCCGAGATCATCAAATGAATACAACTCAACCTAAATTAAGTTTCTGGCAAATTTGGAATGTCAGTTTTGGCTTTCTCGGTGTGCAATTTGGCTTTGCCTTGCAAAATGCAAACGTCAGTCGAATATTGTCAGACTTAGGGGCAGATCTGCATTCCTTGTCTTTGTTTTGGTTAGTCGCTCCTATTATGGGCTTGTTGGTACAGCCTATTGTCGGTGCAGCATCAGACCGCACTTGGAATAAATTCGGCAGAAGAAAACCGTTTATTTTGGCGGGTGCCATCGCGGCAGCCCTTGGAATGTTGTTGATGCCCAATGCCCCCTTGTTTGTCGCATTTTTAGCGCCGATGTTATTTGGGGCGATGATGTTGGCATTAATGGATGCCTCGTTTAACGTGTGTTTCCAACCATTTAGAGCCTTAGTGTCAGACATGGTACCTGCTAGCCAACGAAATATTGGTTATTCGGTTCAGTCACTATTGATTAATTTAGGGGCCATTATTGGCTCTATGTTGCCTTTTATTCTGACTAACGTGGTGGGTTTAGAAAATACCGCTAAAGCGGGAGAAGTGGCGCCATCAGTAACCTGGGCATTTTATCTGGGGGCAACAGTATTACTTGGTTCGGTTTTATGGACAGTGGTTCGTACCAAAGAATACGCCCCCAAGGACTACTATGCCTACAAAGGTATGGACGCGGACGTCGTCGCCAAAGAGTTGGCAGTGAAAACGTCAATTGGCACCAAATTAGCCAACTTTTGGCAACTTATTGTGACCATGCCAACCACCATGCGCCAACTTGCACTTGTGCAGTTTTTCTCGTGGTTTGCCCTGTTTATTATGTGGGTGTATACCACGCCAGCCATCACTCAGCACATTTGGGGCGTGGAGGTTAAATGGTTTGATCCAGCCTATTTGAGTAGTTTAAGTGAGATCCCAGCCAGTGTATTGGCGGCCAAAGGAGCAGCGGGAGATTGGGTGGGAATATTATTTGCGGCCTATTCGTTGTTTGCTGCCATATTTTCCATTGTGTTAGCACGCTTAGCGGATAAATTTGGCCGTAAACTAATTTACTCAAGCTCGTTGATATTGGGCGGGCTGAGCTACATCAGTTTTATGTTTATTGATAGCCCTGAGCTGGTTATGGCCCATCTCGGTTTTACCGAGGTTGAAGTACCCATGGGCGCCTTAATTTTAGTCTTACCCATGATTGGTGTCGGTATCGCTTGGGCGGCCATTCTGGCGATGCCTTATGCGATGTTGGCGGGCTCGTTGCCGGCTAATAAAACGGGGGTGTACATGGGTATTTTTAATTTTACCATCGCCGCCCCGCAGATCATTTCCGGTATTTTTTCAGGGTGGATTTTAAGCGCTTTATTCGAAAATCAGGCGATTTACATTCTTATCTTAGCCGGTGTTTCGATGATCCTTGGTGGATTGTCGGTGTTCCGCGTAAACGATGTGCAAGGCACCACAACACAATGAGGATAAACATGAATATGACTCGAATTCTCAGTAAATCGGCTGTTGTTATCGCGGTAAGTGTCGTGCTGGCGTCATGTGGTGGTTCACAGCAGAGTGAACAGACAAACATTGCCCAAGTAAGCAGTGACTTTTACGGCACACAACAACCTTTTGTGAAAGAAGCCGTGTATTTTGTGATGACTGACCGTTTTGTGGATGGTGATGCCAGTAATAACCATGTTGATCAAGGCGGCAAGCATCCCACTTGGCAGCTACCCCTAGTGGGAGACTCTGGTCAGGTGGCCTATGTTGGCTACATGGGAGGAGACTTCCAAGGTATTGTCAACAATGCTCAATACATCAGTGATATGGGCTTTACAGCCGTTTGGTTAACCCCAATTGTTGATAACCCTGATGAAGTCTTTACCGGTGGTGAGCCGATTACCTTTGGTGGCGCGTTTAAGGACGGTGGCAAAACCGGTTATCATGGTTACTGGGCGAATAACTTCTACCAAGTTGACGAACACTATCCTTCGCTTGGTTTATCTTATAAAGAATTTACCCACACCTTGCGGTCTGAGTATGGCCTTAAAACGGTACTGGATATTGTCGCCAACCACGGCTCACCGTCTTTCAGTATGCCAGTTGATCAAGCCAAATTTGGTGAGTTGTATGACATCGACAATAAGCTAGTGGCCGATCATCAAAACTTAGCTCCAGAGCAGCTAGATGTTAACAATCCTCTGCATGCGTTTTTTCACACCTATCCCGATATTTTACAGTTGTCGAACTTGGATGAAAGTAATCAAAATCTCAGTGATTATTTGATTAACTCTTATTTGTATTGGATAGAGCAGGGTGCAGACGCCATTCGCATTGATACCATCAAACATGTTCCTCATGAATTTTGGAAACGTATGTCTGACGCGGTGCGAAATAAACATCCACAGTTTTATATGTTTGGTGAAAGTTTTGACTACGACGCTAATTTTATCGCCCAGCATACCTTGCCCAAAAATGGTGGGATCAGTGTATTGGATTTTCCCATGCAAAAAGCCATGACGGCGGTGTTCGAAAATCCACACAGTGATTTTGCTGAGTTAGGCAAAAGCTTGTATTTAACCCATGGTCCTTACGCTAATCCCTACGAGCTGGCCACCTTTTATGATAATCATGATATGCCTCGCCTAAATGCTAGCGATGCTGGTTTCATTGACGCCAACAATTGGTTATTTACCGTACGTGGCATCCCTGTGGTGTATCAGGGGTCTGAGTTAGGATTTATGCGGGGACTGGCTGAACACAAGGGAAACCGCAACTATCTAGGGCAGGCTAATATTGAATTAGCCAAACAACATCCTATTCATGCAGCGCTAAGTCGCATTGCCACTGTGCGTAAAAATCTGCCAGCTCTGCAAAACGGCCTACAACTTATGCTTGAACTTAAAGGCGATCGGGCGGCGTTTTATCGAATATTGGTGAAAGATGGCGTGAGTCAAACCGCCTTGGTTTTACTAAACAAAGGGGAAAATGCTACGCAATTTACCATCAGCAAGTACATGCAAACTGGGAAATGGCAAAGCCAACTGAGTGACGATGTTATAGCAGTGACAAGTGATGATCTTCAACTGACTGCTGACGTACCTGCACATGGCGTAGCGGTATGGTTACGAGAAGGCGAGGTAACAGGTACAGCGCTGTTAGCTGAATTGCAAACCCTGATGAGTGACAAATAGCGCTTACGTCGCGCTTGGTAGAAGGTGGCCAGTGGCTACCTTTTTTATTGGCTAATTGGCTAATTGGCTAATTGGCGCGTACTTTTTTGTGCCCCACATGATTGTCTCACCACTAGCTCTACGGGCAGTAATACTTGACTTAACTGCGCACCATTAATCAATTGCAATAGATTTTTTACCAGGATTTCACCGGCTAGCTTGGTATTCTGTTGCATCGTTGTTAGGGCAGGGTTGGTAAAACTGGAGCTGGGTATGTTGTCATAGCCGGTGACTGCCACTTGCTCTGGAATGCGAATATCATTATCACGCAACGCGCGCATCGCACCCATGGCAATGAGGTCACTGGCACAGACAATGGCATCGACTTTTTTGCCCGACTGCAATAACGATTGCGTGGCTTCATAACCCGACTGCTCGGTAGTAATGGCTTCGATCTGCATGGACTCATCATGCACCAATCCCGCCTGTTGTAATGCTTTGGTCACACCAATGTAGCGATCTAGAAATTCTGGGCAGGCTTTACTTGCGCCACCGATAAAGGCGAAATGCTTGCGCCCTAAGGCAATCAAATGCTGGGTGATGTCAAAGCCACCTTGAATATTGTCACTTCCAATAGACACACCCGGATGTTCAGCATCGTGAGCGCCCCAACGCACAAAATGTGTACCTTGTTCCTCCAATTTACTTAACTTATCGCGGTAATCTAAATAGTCACCATAACCAAGCAAGATAATGCCATCGGCTTTATTGGAATCTTCGTATTCTGCATGCCAGTCATCATTGAGATTCTGAAATGATACCAATAAATCATAGCCGGCCGTGGCACTCGCTTTGGTGATACTGCCAAGCATCGATAGGAAAAAAGGATTGATTAATGAATCATCCGAGGTGGGATCTTCAAACAGTAAGAGCGCAAGGGTAGCACTTTGCTGCCGGCGTAAATTGCTGGCGTTTTTGTCGACTTTGTAATTCAGTTCAGCGGCGATGGCCTGTACTTTATCTCGGGTTTCTTTGTTAACAAGTGGACTATCCCGCAGGGCACGCGATACGGTTGACTGGGACACGCCTGCACGGTGGGCGATATCAATGGAGGTCGCTTTATCTCTCATGTGTTTTTCTGTACTTCCTGACACTCGTTCGCCACGTACACGACGCACGCACGCGACGGTTTAACCAAACTAGCATGGTTATACACCAGCGCTCGGTTTACGTCCTCAAGAATATGCAAATCGAGGTAAATAGTTCACTTTTTTGCGGACAATTTACTCTGTTGCAATAGATCTGCAGCGCTTGATATTGCCTTGTAGGCCATGAATATAGATGAATTTTGTGACAAAAATCCTTATGTTGTAGCAGTAAGCTGATGTAAACTGCGCGCTCTTTTCTCGTCGCTTCAATCAAGAGGGTATGCTAAATGGCCGAGACCGAAAGTCGTCCGACCAACTTTATTCGTCAAATTATCGATACCGATCTACGTAATGGTTTGCACACTGTTATCCAAACCCGATTCCCACCAGAACCAAATGGTTATTTGCATATCGGTCATGCTAAGTCTATCTGTTTAAACTTTGGCATCGCTCAGGATTATGCGGGATATTGCAACCTTCGATTTGATGATACCAACCCTGAAAAAGAAGACATTGACTACGTCAATTCCATTCAGCAAGACGTCAGTTGGCTGGGATTTCAGTGGCACGATAAAATCCGCTATTCATCTGATTATTTTGAACAGCTGTATGGTTATGCCGTTGAGCTCATTGAAAAAGGCTTGGCCTACGTGGATTTCTCAACACCGGATGAAGTACGGCGTATGCGAGGCTCTTTGAAGGCACCCGGTGAAAATAGTCCTTATCGTGATACGCCAATAGCGGATAATCTGGCATTTTTCGCGCAAATGCGTGCTGGCAAGTTCGCAGAAGGCACCTGTTTGTTACGCGCTAAGATTGATATGGCGTCGCCATTCATGTGTATGCGTGATCCCGCTTTGTACCGAGTTAAATTTGCTCATCACCACCAAACAGGCGACAAGTGGTGTATCTACCCGATGTATGATTTTACCCATTGTATTTCGGATGCTATTGAGGGCATTACGCATTCTTTGTGTACTCTGGAATTCCAAGACAATCGACGTTTGTATGATTGGGTCATCGATAATATTTCGATTCAAACTCAGCCGCGCCAATACGAATTCTCGCGCCTCAATTTAGAATACACCGTTTTGAGTAAACGTAAGCTGATTCAATTGGTGTCTGAGCACCATGTCAGTGGTTGGGACGACCCTCGCATGCCAACCATTGCTGGTTTCAGACGCCGAGGCTTTACTCCAAGTTCCATCAGAGAATTTTGTAAACGTATCGGTGTGACCAAAATGGATAATTTGGTGGAAATGTCGATGTTAGATGCCTGTATCCGTGAAGAGTTAAATGAAAGTGCACCACGGGCAATGGCGGTCTTGGTTCCAGTCAAATTAGTTATCGAAAACTTTCCTGCTACGCAAGTAGAGGTACTACACGCGCAAAATCATCCTAACGATGAAAGTATGGGAACGCGTGAGGTGCCATTTACACGAGAAATTTTCATTGAAGCTGAGGATTTTAAAGAAGAAGCCAATAAAAAGTTCAAACGCTTAGTTTTGGGTAAAGAAGTGCGTTTACGCAATGCTTATGTGATTAAAGCCGAGCGGGTTGAGAAAGACGCGCAAGGTAATGTCACCACTATTTACGCCAGTTATGATCCACAGACGTTGGGTAAAGATCCGGCAGACGGTCGTAAAGTCAAAGGTGTGATTCATTGGGTGTCGGCTTCACATGGCGTGCGGGCGACAGTTAATTTATATGATCGCTTATTTAAGGTGCCCAATCCTGCCGGTGAAGAAGATTTTCTCAGTACCCTCAATCCTGAGTCATTAGTGGTTAAACAAGCGGTAGTCGAACCCAGCTTACAGCATGCCCTGCAAGGTGTAGGCATTCAATTTGAACGCATGGGTTATTTTTGCGTGGACAGTGCCAGTAAACCTGAACACTTAGTGTTCAATCGTACGGTTGGTTTACGTGACTCGTGGGCAAAAGCTGATCAAGACTGAAAGGTCTAACATCGTAATAAAAGGCAGATAAATGTATCTGCCTTTTTTATGTGCAGTTATTTTTTGCTTTGAGCATGGAAGGTTTGGCCATTTTCTTGGCTACGACTTCTGTCCATCAAGTAAATGTAAACAGGCATAATATCTGCCGCACTGGGCAAAGAGTCTGGATTTTCTGCAGGAAAGGCTTTAGCTCGCATGGCGGTGCGAGTCCCCCCAGGGTTGATACAATTAACGCGCAGCGCAGTGTTTTCAAACTCATCAGCCAATACTTCCATCATGCCCTGTGTTGCAAATTTGGACACGGCATAACTTCCCCAATACGCGCGACCTTTTACGCCTACACTTGAGCTGGTAAAAATCACTGAGCCAGCCGGCGATTTTTTGAGTAAGGGTAACAAGGCTTGCGTCAAGTAAAATTGACTGTTGACGTTGACTTGCATGATTTGCTGCCAAGTCTCCACTTTGATGTGCTCAAAAGGACCTAATTCACCCAATTGACTGGCGTTGTGCAGTACACCGTCTAGTTTGCCAAATTGATGTTCAATTGAACCAGCTAAGCCAGCATAGTGGCTAGGGGTGGCGCCAGCTAAATCAAGTGGCACGATGGCGGGTTCTTGTCCGCCTGCAGCGATGATGTCGTCATATACCGCTTCTAACTTACTGACTGTTTTACCGAGTAAAATAACGCTTGCGCCAAATTTGGCGTAGTGAAGGGCTGCTTCTCGACCAATACCGCTACCGGCACCTGTGACTAAAATAACCTTATCTGCTAAACACTGTGGGGCAGGAATATAATTTTGCATGAATAAATAACATAGTTTTTTGATGCAGAGATCATAACATTGAAAAACCTTCTTTTGCAGTAAGCTAATGGTTTGAATAGAATTTAACCTCAGCGTACAAATAATTAACAATGCTTTGCAAAAACCAAATAAAGTCAATAATATTGCAGCAACGTTTACTGGTCTTACTTGTTAGTGTTGTCGGCTGTTAAGTGTCTCATCGACACTAAGGCCTTCAAGCAAATAAGTCGTAACAAAGATCATGGCCTTTGCATTTCGGGGAAACATAATGAAAAAACTATTACTCTGTACGAGTATCACCTTGGCTTTTGGTTTAAGTAGCTGTGGCGGTGACTCCATCATAGAGTTAAAAAAAGACGTCGTGACTGAAAAGCCAGCCTCTCGTGTATTGTTTGATCCAACTGCTGGTGTACTGCCTGTTCCAACTGACTTGCTTTTTGCTTTGGCTGCTCAGACTCAAGATGGCACACTGGAGATGCCCGACGAAGTAGCGGGCAAAGTATCTGGAGCCGGAGTTGATTTTGGTAATCCTTCAGCTGCTTTAGGTGGTTTAGATGGTTGGTCAACTCAGCAAGCGTTCACGATTTCCACCTCACATCCTGCTGGTGTGACGTTAGACGCCGCGTCTGTATCAACGCCTGGCTCTGTGCGTTTGTTTAAAGGGGCAATTGGTGGAGATTTAAAAGACAGCGACTGTACAACTAAATCACCATTAACCGGCTGTAAAATCTATGAAGAGTTGACCTTTGGGGTTGATTTCGTTTCTCAGGCGTCGGGCAACAGCATTGCCATCATTCCACTGAAAGCGTTTGAAGGCTCTACGTCCTATTACGTAGTGTTGACCACAGGTTTAAAAGGCTCAGACGGGCGTGCTTTAAAACCGTCTACAAGCTATGAGCTAGTGCGTCAAGACATCAATACCTTACCTTTGTCTTCAGCGTCACAACTTGCCTTGCAAGGCCTGATTAATTCTTATGAAGCAGTGATCACTAGTCAAGGTGGCGTAAGCAAAGACGCCATTGTTTACAGTTCAACGTTTACCACACAATCTACCGATAATATCTTCAGCACCATCAAAGGTGTGCAGATTGGTGGGTTTGCCACGGCTTTAGGGCAGGGGGCGCCTGCGTCTGTTGCTGCACAGTATTTACCGGTCATTCAAGTGGATGCCAGTGCTGACAAGACGGCTTTTGACGTATTGGCACCTTCACTGTTGTCTGCTGAACAGTTAGCAGGATTGCGGGCCTATGGCCTTGATAGTTGCGCTGGTTTGACTGCTACGTTAGCCAACCCAACATCGCCTCTGTTTTCAACAGCGGCAAGCACCTTTGCCCAAGTTGGTCCATTCTGTACTGTGAAGGTGGCGTCTGGTTCGGTTAACCTACCTTACTACTTGAGTACGACAGCGCCACTGACAGACTTTTGGCATGCTGCTTGTACTAATGGTTTGGCACTTAGAGGGATTGGCGCTGCTAACATCCCCGGTTTAATTGCTAACGGTACATTGCCTGTTGGTCCGTACAACAGTCTTTGTCAAGCCGCCTCAGGTGGTCAACTACTTGATTTAGATGTCAGTGCTTTGGGCATCGACGATGGCCGCCACGTTACCCGTTATAGTCCGATTGTTGCGCCTCAAGGCAGAAATGCTGATGGCACCGAAACCTTGGCAGTACAGGTAACTGTACCGGATGAAAACGTAGTTGCGCTGTTGGCAAGTTTAAATCCTGCTATTCAACCTATATCTAAGCCAGCAGCAGGATGGCCCGTGGTCATTTTAGCTCACGGTATTACGTCGAAAAAAGAAGATATGCTGGCCATGACAGGGGCCTTGTCGATTGCCGGTTTTGCGACGGTTGCTATTGACAACCCACTGCATGGTAGTCGCGGTTTCACACTTGAAAACGGTCAGATTGTCAACGCGTCGGGTGGTTTTGGTGGGTCGACCACTGACTACTTTAACCTGAGCAGTTTGTTGACTGCACGCGACAATACCCGTCAAGCCGTTGCTGATGTGCTGGGTTTGCGTTTGGGTTTGAATGCCTTAGTTGAAGCTTCTGGTAAAGTCGATATTGATCCAAGCAACGTTTATATGGCTGGTCAATCACTTGGCTCGATTATCGCCACTACAGCGGTAACCATGGCAAATACTTCGCTGGCAGCGGTCAATCCTCAGCTTGCAGGCTTTGATGGCATGTTCAAAATTAATGCGGCAGGGTTAAACGTACCTGGCGGCGGCATTGCAGGTTTCTTACTGGAATCGGCAGCCTTCGGCAATTTAGTTAAAGGTTCACTGTTTGCCGCTTCTTCCACGGACTTCCAACAGTTTTTAGGTGCTTATGCACAAACTAACGGTTTACCCTTGCAAGCCGCCATTGCACCTGCCTATGTCGCGTTTTCACAGGGCTTTACTGCGGTTCAACAAGCCAGTGCTAGAGCGTTATTTAGTCAATTCCAGTTCGCTGCACAAACCTTGCTTGATGCAGGAGACCCAAACACCTTTGCGGCGATGTTGGGTGCCCAAGATACGGCGGTATACATGGCTGAAGTTGTGGGTGGTGGAACAAATGACGATGGTTCAGTTGCGCTTCCAGACCAAGTTATTCCAAACTTTGTTGCCCCGTTGGCGGGAACAGAAGCCTTGGCTAAACTGATTGGCCTAGAAGGGGTTAGCTCAACTCAGCCTGGTAACGGCATTGTGCGTTTCATCGCGGGTGAACACAGTTCATTGCTCAATCCGCGTTTGAGCGTTGCCACTACCTTAGAAATGCAATCACAAATTGCTAAGTTTTTTGCATCAGACATGCTGGGTCAAGCAACCATTGTGGTAGGCAACCCAAGTGTTGTCGCCAACTAATCAACGTTAATCGCTTAAAAAAGCCAAGTCTGTTGACTTGGCTTTTTTTTTTAATTTTTGTCCCCATAACCACACAAAATTTAACTGGAGAGTTTCGCTTGGAATTTTTATACGAGTACGGATTGTTTATTGCCAAGGCCATAACCATTGTTATTGCGCTTTTATTGGCGGTAGGCGGCATATTGAGTTTGGCCAGTCGCCAGAAAATGGGTAAAGGACATCTAGAGATCAGCTCGTTGTCAGACAAATTGGAAGAGGTGGCCAATTACTCACGAGAGATGATGCTGAGCAAAGAGCAACTCAAACGCTTTCACAAAGAACAGAAAAAAGTGGCTAAAAGCCAGAAGAAACAAACAACTGCTAATGAGAATAACACTGGCCAACTGTTTGTCATCGACTTCAAGGGATCGATGGACGCCCATGAGGTTGATTTCTTACGGGAAGAAATCACCGCCATTCTTACTGTGGCCAATGAAAAAGATGAAGTCTTAGTGCGTCTAGAAAGTGGTGGAGGTGTGGTACATGGTTATGGTTTGGCCGCGTCACAATTGCAACGCCTTCGTGACAAAAAGATTAGCCTAACCATAGCAGTGGATAAAGTGGCGGCAAGCGGTGGTTATATGATGGCATGTGTGGCCGACAAGGTATTGGCTGCCAAGTTTGCCATCATTGGCTCAATAGGTGTCATCGCACAGTTACCCAACTTCAATAAACTATTGAAAAAGAGCAATATTGAGTTTGAACAACACACTGCTGGCGAATTCAAGCGTACTTTGACTATGTTTGGTGAAAACAATGAACAGGGTCGCGAAAAGTTTCGCGCTGAGTTAGAAGAAGTGCACCAACTGTTTAAAGGTTTTGTGCAAGAACATCGCCCGGGACTGGATATCAATAAGGTGGCTACGGGTGAATATTGGTATGGGAGTCAAGCCCTAGAACTAGGTCTTGTTGACCAGATACAGACCTCTGATGACTTTCTGTTACAAGCCAACGCAGAACGCAAAATCTTCACCGTAAAATACACACAGAAGAAAAACATTGCAGAGCGTTTTGGTCTGGCAGCAAGTACCGCAGTTGAGTCATTGTTCATGAAGTTATGGTCGATGCAACAACGGTTAACCCGTTAATTTGCGCGACTTTGTACGGCCAAAAACAAGTTAAAAAACGACGCCTACCAGCGTCGTTTTTTTTATAAACCGCTGTGGCGTTTTCAACAAAAACAGTGTGTTTAAGTAAATATTTCGTTAACAAAATATGTGATCAAAGCCATTGATTAGTGTTAAGGTACGGACGCGAACGGAAAAATGAATAGGTCTGATCTGCTTAGATATAGCCTAGTGATCCTCTTCCTGAAGTTTTGTTTTTCGAATCGTTCTTTTTTAGTTTTACAGTAAATCCACTATGCCTCGACGTTGAGCTTGGAAAGCATACTTGCCTAGCTGACGATTATAATAATGACGGCAATCCAATAACTAGAATATGGACAAAACTATGAACACAAAATTATCACTTCTGGCGAAAAATATTCGTTTAATTATTGCGACATCAGCTGCTCTGAGTCTGGCATCTGTTTCTGCGGTAAACGCACAAGAAGCGCCAGCGGATGCAGAAGATGCGGCAAATGTCGAAAAGATTGCCATCGTTGGTTCACGTGGTGCACCGCGCTCTGTGGCAGATTCGCCAGTCCCAGTTGATATCATCGGTGGCGAAGAGTTAGATAAAGCGGGCTCTGCAGACATGTTAGATTTGTTGGTGGGGGCAATTCCCTCGTTCAGTGCTCGTGCCCAGCCTATTTCTGATGCGGCAACCTTAATTCGTCCAGTAAACTTGCGTGGTTTACCTTCTGACAGCACCTTAGTGTTGGTTAATGGTAAACGTCGCCATCGTGCTTCGGTTATTGCTTTCCAAGGTGGCGGCGTAAACGACGGTGCCCAAGGTCCAGATATTTCTGTCATTCCGAGTATCGCCATCAAACAAGTAGAAGTATTACGTGACGGTGCAGCGGCACAATACGGCTCTGACGCCATTGCCGGGGTAATGAACTTTGTGCTTAAAAACGACGATGACGGTGGTTCATTCTCGGTTAAATATGGTGAGTATTCAGAAGGCGATGGCGGCACAACGACCTACGCGGGTAATGTGGGTATGCCGTTTACCAAAGATGGTTTTGCTAACCTCAGTTTCCAACTTAAAAACGCTGATGCAACTAGCCGCAGTGTGCAACGTCCCGATGCGGCCAACCTTATTGCTCAAGGTAATACAGCGGTAGGTGATCCTGCGCAGATTTGGGGTAATCCAGAAATCAAAGATGATATTACCTTGTTTGGTAACGTGGGTTTAGATCTGGGTGACGACAAAGAATTCTACATGTTTGGTAACTATTCTGAGCGTGATGTGACAGGTGGTTTCTATTATCGCAACCCACACAACCGTGGTTCTGTGTATTCTGCAGACGACGGTACTACCTTATTAGTGGGTGACGTAGGCCAAGCTCAAGGTCAAGCCAGAACCTGTGCTGAGGTACCCATCCCCAAGAATGCAGATGGTTCAGACGGCAACGTACTCACCACAGCGGCTTACGCAGCTATGGTCGCTGACCCGAATTGTTTTGCCATGAACCAAATCTTTCCGGGTGGTTATACCCCTGCCTTTGGTGGCAACATTACCGATACGTCATTAGCGATGGGCACAAAGGGTGAAATTAAAGGTGGTATGTTAGCAGAAGTAATGTACGACATTAGTGGCTCTGTTGGTCGCAGTGAATCAGCCTTTAATTTACGTAACACCCTAAACCCATCACTGGGCTTAACCACGCCAACAGAGTTTGACACCGGTAAATATATTCAATTAGAAAAAATGTTTAACCTTGATTTGGTAAAACATGTAGACGCTGGATTGTATGAGCCCATCAGTGTGGCCGGTGGTTTGGAGTGGCGTGAGGAGTCGTTCGAAATCATTGCCGGTGAAGAAGCATCTTGGAAAGCTGGGCCTTATGCAGACCAAGGGTTTAACATTGGTTCTCACGGATTCAAAGGTTTTGGTCCTGAGTCCCAAGGCACCAATACCCGCCGCAGTGTGGCCGCATACGTTGACGTTGAAGCGTATATTACCGAAGATTTGTTGTTAGGCGGCGCTTTGCGTTATGAGAACTTTACCACCTTCGGCAATACCACAAATTATAAGTTAACGTTCCAATACGCCGTATCAGATGATCTTTCATTGCGCGGCTCTACTAGTACCGGTTTCCGTGCGCCAACAGTGGGTCAAGCCAACGTAGTGAATACCCAAACCTCGATTGTAGGCGGTGACTTAATTCAGAGTTTCTTGGCACCACCGACTGATCCACTGTCTGCGTTTTATGGCGGTAAAGAGTTAACACCAGAAGATTCAACCAGTTATGCTTTTGGCGGGGTATATCGCAGTGGTGATTTGTTTATCAGCGCCGATTATTACAACATTGAAGTGAAAGACCGCATTGCGCAGTCTAGCCAAATCAGTGTTAACCCCAATGACTACACACAACTGCGTAGCTTAGGTGTGAAAAACCCAGAATTAATTTCTGCGGTAACCTATTTTGCTAATGACTTCGACACCACCACTCAAGGTCTGGATATCGTTGTCAGCTATACTGCGGAAATTTTTGCTGGTAGCGATACTAACTTTAATTTGGCTTATAACTGGAACGAAACACAAGTTGATAAATTCAATCCTGATACAACGTCTCCAGGCAAAGTTCGTCGTTTAGAGGAAGGTGAGCCAGACCATCGCGCCACCTTCACCATTGCGCAAAGCTGGGATAACGTCAGTGCGTTTATTCGTGCTAACTACTTCGGTGAATACTTTGCCGTGCACGCAGATGACGCAGAAGCTGGCGGTTGGAACGAAGTAGCGGATTCAGCTTTTACCGTTGATGTTGAAGTAAGTTACTATGTCACAGACACCATCACTATCAGTGCTGGAGCAACTAACTTGCTGGATCAAGAAGCGCAAAAACTCTCTCCTGACTCCTATGCAGCTGTAGGTGGCGTATATTATGAAAGTGGTCCATTTGATTACAATGGTGGCTTTTATTACGTAAAAGGTACGTATCATTTCTAAAATTTAGCATTCGGTTTATCTACAAAATCCGCTGCCTGTGCAGCGGATTTTTTTATGCTTAAACCCAGCGCCACAAACTTTTAAACATTAATCATGTAAATGACTAGACTGCTTTTGTTTTCTAGTTAATCCTTGCGACTATCCAATAGTTGTAAAGATCAGAGCTACTTGTTTGAAAAATAAACCGAGACGTCGTCACCCACAAAAACCAATACTTAGTGGACCGATACACGAATTTAGCGTTGAAGATTTAAGTCATGAAGCTAAGGGCGTGGCGCGATTAGACGGTAAAGTTACCTTTATTGAAGGAGCCTTACCCGGTGAAGTGGTGAGTGCGCAAATTTTTAAGCAAAACAAAAGCTTTAATCTGGCCAAACTCAAGTCAATTATACAAGCCAGTCCAAGTCGCATAGCACCTCCTTGTCCACATTTTCAACAGTGCGGAGGCTGCAGTTTTCAACATCTGAATGCTAAAGAGCAGCAACAAACAAAACATCGCTGGTTGAGCAAACAATTGCGTAAAGTACTGCACACGGTGACGCTGGAGATACTTATTGATCAAGACATGGCGTATCGGCGTCGGGCACGGTTAGCCATTACTTATCGCAACGGCAGGGTTAGTCTGGGGTTCAGAGGCAAGGGCTCCAGTGAGATAGTCGACATCTCTACATGTTTAGTGCTAACTCCAAGATTACAATCCCTTTACACGCAACTTAGGGTGAGCTTGTTGCAGGATGTTTTGGCAGCGAAGATGGGCCATATTGAATTATTAGAGGATAGTCGTGGTACCTGCATGGTGATGCGCCTTACCGCTGATATTTCAGCGCAAGAACAACAACGTTGGCAACACTGGGCGACGGAACATGACACCCTAATTTATTGGCAATATCCACGAGACAAACAAGCGGATGCAACAAAACACGGCCTGCGAAGTTACACGATTGAAGGGTTTAGTTTGCATTTTCATCCCCAAGATTTCATTCAAATTAATGCCAAAATGAATGAAAAAATGGTGGCGCAAGCACTGCAATGGTTGGCACCAAACAAAGATGATGTGATCCTTGATTTGTTTTGTGGGGTGGGTAATTTTTCCCTTCCTTTAGCCAAGCAAGCTAAGACGGTGGTCGGGGTTGAGATTCAAGAAAGCATGGTTGCTGCTGGCAAACAGAATGCACAATTAAACAACCTAAATAATCTAAAGTTTATTGCTGCAGATTTGACCCAAAAGGTTGGTAGTGAAATATCAGCGTTGGGCGTAAGCAAGGTAATGATCGATCCACCACGTGCCGGGGCCTATGAGTTTTTGCCCACCTTAGTGGCCCTCAATCCACAGCAAATTTTATATGTTTCATGTGATGGTGCCACCTTGGCACGCGACGCAGAATATTTAGCTGAATATGACTATCGCATAACAAAAGCTTGCATGATGGACATGTTTCCCCAAACCGCCCACCTTGAGTGCATGCTTTTATTTGAGCGAGTTTGAGTGTTTGGGTCGACAAGACTTGGAAAGCGATGGCGGCACAAGTAACGTGTATTGCCATCTTCAGCTTTAAGGATGTGGATTTAACAATTTACCTGTCAAAAACACTTCATAACGCTAGCATACAAGCTTGCTTTCCTTAGCAAGCTTGTATGTATCAGTGAGTTATAGCTGGGCCGTGATGTCTTGGTTTACCCAGCCGCATTGACGACTTTGATTTTGCTCATCCAACCACGTTTTCAAGGGAGCGAAGTAGGCCAGAATAGCACTGGCATCCATCTCGTTTTTACCTGTTAAGGTTTGCAACGCTTCTTGCCAAGGTTTACTGCTTCCCATCTGCAACATGGCATTTAATGCGCTGCCTGCTTCTTTGCTGCCATAGATTGAACAGCGATGGATAGGATCAGTATTTCCGGCAATTTCACACAAACTTTTGTGAAATTGAAATTGCAATACATGGGCTAAGAAGTAGCGAGTATAGGGAGTGTTGCCGGGTACATGGTATTTGGCGCCGGGATCAAAGGCATCATCTGGGCGAGCAATAGGAGCCATGACTCCCTGGTATTTCTCACGCAGTTCCCACCATACTTTGTTGTAATCTTGTGGTTTGACTTCACCTGAGAAGACTTTCCAACGCCATTGATCAACTAATAAGCCAAAAGGTACAAATGCGATTTTGTCTAAGGCAAGTTTTAGCAGCATGCCGATATCGTTTGATGCATCAGGAATTGTGTCCACTAAACCAATCTCTTTAAGATATTTTGGGGTAATGGACAAGGCTACCGTATCGCCAATAGCTTCATGAAAACCGTCGTTGGCAGAATTACGGTACAACAAAGGTTGGTTTTTATAAGCACGTTGATAGTAATTGTGTCCCAATTCATGATGAATAACTGAAAACTCTTCACCGGTGATTTGAATGCACATTTTAATTCTCAGATCGTCTTGGTCATCAATATCCCAGGCGGAGGCGTGACACACAACATCGCGGCCGGCGGGTTGTTGAAACTGTGAGCGTTCCCAAAATGTAGCGGGTAATGGCTCAAAACCGAGTGAAGAAAAAAATGACTCAGCTTGTTTGACCATTTTAATTTCATCGTATTGGTGATCAACTAAGGCTTGTGTGACATCAATGACCTCGAGTTTTTCCTCGGGTTTAACGAGGTCATAAATATTGCCCCAAGATTGAGCCCACATGTTGCCTAATAGATGTGCTGGAATCGGTTTGTCTTGCGGCACGATGTCAGTGCCATATTGGTCTCCCAGTTTGGCCCTGACGTGGCAGTGTAGGGCATCATAGAAGGGTTTTATCTGATCCCATAAGCGGTCGAGTTCTGCAGCAAAATCTGCCGCTGGCATATCATAACCACCGCGCCACAATTCACTGATATCACTGAAACCAAGTTCACGTGCCCCTTCGTTGGCAATTTGCACCTCTTCTTCATACAAGGCTTTCATTGGCACCGATACTTCACGCCAACCCTGCCACATCTCGAGTAATAATTGCGGGTCATGACTGGTTGCCATGATATTCGACATCTCGGTTAAACGCAGGCACTCTTCTTCACTGCGACAGTATTTACCACTACCGTACATGCCCTCAAGATCAGAGGTGATCTGAGCGAGACGTTCAGATTTTTTGGCATCGGCTGGGGCGGGCAAAACTAAGCCGTTGCGCATCAGATTCAATTTCCGTCGCGTATCGGCATCAACTTCAACGGCGTTGAAATCAGCAGCTTGTTTCGCTAGTTTGGTGGACAAACTGCTATGTTTTTCTGATAAATAAGCCGTTAAAGCCGCGGTATCTTGGTTAATATTAGTCTGATAAACCCATGCTGCTTGCGCAGCTGGGTATTGTAGTTTGGCCAATTCTGCTTGTGCTTCACTGACAAATTGTTGGGCATCGGCAGCAACTAGTGTTTGATTAACGGGGCCTGAAACGGCAGTTGTGCTGGTCTCGTTACACGCAGCTAGGCCAAGTGCTATCGCCAGCACCAAGGCATTTTTTACTAGGGGTTTTGACATGTTTTGCTCTTATAATAGTTATTAAAATCGGAATAGGGCGCGTTTAGTTTGCAAGAAATTTTTACACCAAACGCCAACACTGCCTAGTATAACGCTATGTGTAAATTAACTGAAAGTGCCAAGGCGGGAACAATGATCGTCTAGCGGCGCTAACTCGTAAACACACAGCGTAATCTGATTAATCTTTTCCAGCAACGATACAAGGATCCAACATGAGTGCTGCAGTAGTTTGGCTTCGCAATGATCTCCGTAGCCAATGGCACAGTCCACTTGATTATGCCATTGCCAATCATGAGCAGGTAATTGCGGTGTACTGCCTTACACCTAAGCAGTGGCGTCATTACCACTACGCAGCGTGTAAAATAAACCTCATTCTTGACCGTCTTGACGTGGTGCGCGACGAACTAGCAACACGTCAGGTTAACTTAATCCTGATTGATTGTGACGATTTTAGCGCGCTACCGGATGCATTATTAGCATTTTGTCAAAGCCATAAAGCTGAGGCTTTGTATTTTAACGCTGAGTATGAATGGGACGAACGCGTGAGAGACAAACGCGTAAAAGCGTTGTGCAGTGAAAACAGCATTAAGGTTGCGTGTTTCCATGATACATGTGTTGTCCGTCCAGACTTGGTCATGAGTAAACAACAAAGCCCGTATAAAATGTTTACGCCGTATTTTAATACCTGGCTCAGTATTTTGTTGCAGGCCCTGCCTACACCCCAGACCAAGGCGAACAAGGCTAAGCGCACGGCAAAAGAGGTGCCATTTGACCTCACATCCTATCGAGTAAAAACAGAGATTAATCCTTGGCCGGTTGGCGAGTCCGATATCAGTCAGGCTTTACAACAATTTATCTTGGAAAAAGCGCCAGATTATGCAGAAAATCGTGACTACCCAGCGATTGATGGGACCAGTCAAATCTCACATTTATTGTCGATTGGCGCACTGTCAGCGCGACAATGTGTTGCGCAACTAGTGCAAGCTCATCATCATCAAGCCACTGAGCCCGGAAATGGTGTTTATGTTTGGTTAAAGGAAATCGCTTGGCGTGATTTTTATCGATATGTGATGTTTCATTTTCCGCATGTGGCCAAGAACCAACCTTTTCAACAGCATTACCACTATCTCAAATGGTCGACCAATGAAGCGCATTTTCTGGCCTGGCAAGACGGTAAAACCGGCTATCCCATCGTCGATGCTGCCATGCGGGCTTTGAAGGCAACAGGTTGGATGCATAATCGTTTACGTATGATCGTAGCCAGTTTTTACTGCAAGCATTTGTTTTTACCCTGGCGCTGGGCTGAAGATTATTTTATGAGCCAGTTGGTCGACGGCGATTTTGCCTCAAACAATGGCGGGTGGCAGTGGAGTGCCTCGGTGGGTACTGATGCCGCCCCGTATTTTCGCATTTTTAATCCCACTAACCAGAGTCAAAAATACGATGCCAATGGTGAGTTTATTAAACGTTGGGTGCCAGAGTTAAAAAACTTAAGCAGTAAACACATCCATCAACCTCATTTGCACGCCGATGTGCTCAAACTAGGTTATTATCTCCCGATTGTTGACCATGCAGAATCCGTAGCACGCACCAAGCGAGAATTTAAACAATTCATTGAGATGAGCCAGCAATCAAGCTAGCCTGCTGGCCATTCTAACCATCAAGTTAAGAGAAACTATGGCATTAAGCAATTTCCAATTACTCGGCATTCTCAATGACATGCTTAAACCAGAATTAATCCAAGATGGCTGTCCAAATGGTTTGCAAGTGGAGGGTAGGGCCACTGTTGCAACCTTGGTAACCGGGGTAACGGCCTCGCAGGCTCTGATTGATCGTGCTATCGAACTGAATGCCGATGCTATCTTTGTGCACCATGGTTACTTTTGGCGCGGTGAGGACATGACCATCACCGGTATGAAAAAAAATCGTCTGGCTGCTCTGCTAAAACATGATATCAATTTGTATGCCTACCATCTTCCCTTAGACGTGCACCCAACCTTGGGTAACAACGTGCAACTGGCGCAGCGGCTTGGGATCGCAAATATTGAAAATCTCGAAGCGGCCAAAGTGAGTATCGCCTTGAAGGGGGAATTTTCTGAGTCATTAAGTGTTGAACAATTGACCAAACGCATTGAACATACCTTAGGCAGAGTGCCGTTGGTTGAACCGGCACAAAAACCGCTGATTAATTCGGTGGCTTGGTGCACGGGTGGTGGACAAAAATATATCGATCTCGCCGCGCGCTTGGGCATTGATGCGTTTATTACCGGTGAGGTGTCGGAACAAACCATCCATACAGCACGAGAAATGAATATTCATTTTTTTGCAGCGGGTCATCACGCCACAGAACGCTTTGGCGCTCAAGCCGTTGGAGAGTTTCTCGCCATACATCACGGTCTTGATGTGCAATTTGTTGATATAGCCAACCCGGCTTAAGTGTATATATGGCTGAATTTGATCAAAATTTTGATGACATTGCGGATAAGTTTGAACGCAATATCTATGGTTCAAGTAAAGGGCGTTTGCGTCACGAATTGTTTCTTTATCACCTACATCAAGAGGTCGATTTACAAGCGGGCAGCTTAACAATATTAGATGCGGGGGGCGGCACGGGCATGATGAGTCAAGCTATGTTGAGTCTTGGCCACCTTGTCACCCTGAGTGATATTTCCGCTGAAGCCTTGGTGATTGCTAAGACTAAATATGCCGTAGGTGAGCAAGCTCAGCGCCTTACTATTGTTCAGCAAGACATACTCGGCCTAGCAGATACACAATACGATCTTGTGATTTGCCATGCGGTACTTGAATGGCTGAAAGATCCTATTCCGGTGGTGAATAAACTAGTCAGTTTAGTTAAACCGGGTGGCACACTTTCATTGGCATTTTTTAATCAAGACGCACAACGTTTCAATAATATGTGTTACGGCAATTTCGATTACGTAGAGCAGGGTATGAAGGTAAAAAACCAAGTTCGTCTCAGTCCGAATAACCCGCAACAACCATTACAGATGATTGCTTTACTTGAGTCTTTGCAGATGAACATTGTACAAAAGGTGGGGATCCGCTGTTTTCATGATTATCTTAAAGACAAAAACCAACAACTTAGTTATTACGCGCAGTTAAAACGCCTAGAAATCCAATATGGTACGCAACATCCGTACTTGTGGCTCGGCAAATATTTTATGATCATTGCTAAGCAGCCTGAGTAATTTCATCACAAAAACCTAGCTTCAATTTGCCTATTTTGTTGCACAGCTTGCAGGTTGCCCAGCGTGGTTTCGGCTATTTGCTGCATGGCTTCATGGGTGAAAAAACCCTGATGACCAGTGATTAACACATTAGGAAAACTTGCCAGACGCTCAAACACATCATCTTGAATGATGGTGGCAGAATGGTCTTCAAAAAATAAGTCAGATTCCATTTCGTAGACATCCAAGCCGAGATAGCCGATTTTGCCTTTTTTCAGCGCATGGATCACCGCTTTAGAATCGATTAAGCCGCCGCGTGAGGTATTAATTAACATCACCCCGTCCTGCATCAGCTCTATGGATTGGCTGTTAATGAGATGCGTAGAAGAGGCATTTAAGGGGCAATGCAAACTGATAATCTGCCCTTGCTTAAACAATTCATCAAGACTGACATACTCCGCCCCTCGTTCGATTAACTGCTGTTTTGGCAGGGGGTCGTAGCATTTTACCTGACAACCAAAACCAAGCATGATGTTGACAAAGGCTTCACCGATGTTTCCGGTGCCGATGACCCCCACGGTTTTACCGTACAAATTAAAACCCAACAAGCCATGCAAACTAAAATTGTTTTCCCGCACGCGATTATAGGCTTTATGTAATTTTCGATTGAGGGTGAGGATTAACGCTACGGCATGCTCTGCAACCGCTTGTGGCGAGTAAGCAGGCACACGAGATACACTGATGTTTAGCTCTTTGGCTTTGGCTAAATTGACATTATTAAAGCCTGCACAACGCAGGGCAACATGTGTGATCCCACGTTTACTTAAGTCAGTCAGTACGGTGTCATCAAGGACATCGTTGACAAAAACACAGACCGCGTTAAAGCCCTCGGCCAACACCACAGTCTGATTATTTAAGCCGTTATCAAAAAATTGTAAATCTAGGTCAAGGTCTTGATTAAACTGGGTTAAATAGACCTTGTCGTAGGGTTTTGCACTGAACACGGCCACTCGCATGTTGCGTCCTCTGCTTACTGGGGGATTTATAACAAGGCTTTTATATCGTCTATGATGTCTTCTGGTTTGGTGGTGGGTGCATAACGTTTAACCACTTTGCCTTGTTTATTCACTAAAAATTTAGTGAAGTTCCACTTAATACTCTTGCTGCCTAATAGTCCCGGCGCTGCCTGTTTGAGGTATTCATATAAAGGCGCGGTATTTGGACCATTCACTTCAATTTTTTTAAATAGGGGAAAATCCACATTGTAAGTCAGGCTACAAAACTGCTGAATTTCTTGATCATTACCGGGCTCTTGATGGCCGAACTGGTCACAAGGAAAACCTAACACAGCCAAGCCTTGATCTTTAAAATCAGCGTGGAGCTTTTGTAAACCCTCGTATTGCGGAGTAAAACCGCATTTGCTGGCAGTGTTAACGATTAACAATACCTTGTCTTTATATTGATCAAGATTAATGTTTTCACCGTTGTTAAGGGTAACTTGGTAATCAAATAGTGAGTTTTGCATAGGTGTTCCTGCTCGTTATGATGTGGGGTATATTGGCATTTTTAGTCGAACATTCAAGTTTTAAGGATAGGCATTCATGCAAAAAGTCGCCTTTATAGGTTTAGGTGTAATGGGCTACCCCATGGCGGGGCATTTGGCAAAGGCTGGCCACGAGGTATGGGTTTACAATCGTACCCAGACTAAAGCGCAAGCATGGCAGCAAGAATATCATGGTCAGGTGGCCAATACGCCAAAACAAGCCGCTCAGCACGCCGATATCATTTTATTGTGTGTGGGCAATGATGATGACCTACGTCAGGTCATGCTGGGTGAAGAAGGGGTGGTAGCTGGGCTTAGCCCTAAAAAAATAGTGGTAGATCACACCACGACTTCTGCTCGAGTGGCCCGAGAGATGGCGGAAATTTGTGCCTTCCACCAGGTGAGTTTTTATGATGCCCCAGTATCCGGTGGGCAGGCCGGTGCGCAGAATGGTCAACTTACCGTTATGTTAGGTGGTGACCCGCAGGCATTTGCGGTGGTGCAACAAACCATTGCGGCGTTCGCTAAATTTAGCAAACTACTTGGGCCGGTAGGCAATGGTCAATTAGCGAAAATGATGAACCAAATCTGTATCGCCGGCATTGTGCAAGGCTTAGCTGAGGCCTTGCATTTTGGGCAGCAGGCCGAGATGGACTGTGCCGCGGTAATCGAGGTTATATCACAAGGAGCAGCGCAATCTTGGCAGATGCAAAACCGCTATCAATCGATGTTACAAGGGCATTACGAATTTGGCTTTGCGGTGGATTGGATGCGCAAAGATTTGGGCATCGCCTTGGATGAAGCAAGAGCCAATGGTAGCACCTTAGCGCTAACCGCCTTAGTGGATCAGTTCTATGCAGATGTGCAAAAACAAGGGGGAAATCGCTGGGATACATCGAGTCTGTTGGCAAGACTGAAGCATAATTAAACAGCAGCCTGTTGGCTGAACAATAAAGCCTTTGCTCTTAAAGCAAAGGCGCATACTGCCACTGATGACCTTCAAATAAAATTCGTGCACGATCATACTCTCGCTCTGCTCGCCAGGTACGATTATTGAGTTTGACCACCACACCGGGATAAACACGTTTATTGGCAATTAACTGAATATCAGTCTGATATTTATCCTTAGACTCTTTCATTTCTTTGGCTTTTGTTTCTAACCAGTCCAACAATTGTGATTCATTGTTAAGCAGCTCGTTGGCTTCTTTAACGCGTCTTTGCATATCTTTGGGAATGAACTTAGTTTTGATAATGTCCATGCGCTCACGATGGCGTGTATTGTTTTGCCTGATCTGGCGCAGCAACTCGTCGAGTGTATCTTTGCGTTCTAACAAACTGTTAAAGCCGTCACTGAAATCAATACTCAGACTGCTACCCGACACCGCACCAAACGTACCTGCGCTGACTTTATTGTGGCATTTAATGATGCAGCCAAAAATATTGCCATTTGGTTTGTCAACCGGCCCCACTGAGACTTCGCCTTTACAACTAATTTGACTGTAAGCAAGTTGACGACCGATGGTGACATTACCATTACATACTATATCCAAACCTTGCCCATGTTGGATGTGGATACTGCCTTTAGCAAACAACTTGGTACTGTATTCTGTCGCACTGTCATTGACCTTGCCCATTGCGCCTTCAGTGATAATGATGTCACCACCAGCCTCAATATAGGCTGATTCAACAAAGCCATTTATGGTGACGTCACCCTTGGCAATAATTTGCATTTTTTCAGTCACATCACCATTCACCAATACCGCACCATCATAATTGACGTTACCCGTCCCCACATTCACGCCTTTGCAGATGAAGGTGTCGTCAACCCACATCTTCATGTCTTTGAATTTGGGCATGCCTGACATATCAGCCAGTAATAAGTTTTCATCTTTATCACTGATTACCGTGCCTTCACCGGGCCTCAACTTTTCCCATTCTCCCGCTTTAGGTTTGATTTTAGTTCCTGTGACTGAAACTCCTGATCTACCTTCCGTGGGAGGCAAGCGTCGCAACAATTCAGTGCCTTTTTTAACACAAATAACGTCCCCTAAATTGCGCATGTCAACGCGGGTATTGCCCAAATTTTGTGGACGCAGAATTCGCTCCAAAGCATTTTGGACTAAAGGCTGTAATTTGGAGGGGCGACCATTTCTAGGGGGTAAACCTTTTGCTACCTCTACTTCCAACACATCACCAGGGTTGGCCGCGGTACAATCGTTCACCAACTGAATTAAACGTTTACTACTGATGCCCCGCACTATGCCGTATTGCGTTAACACAGCATGCAAATCTTCTAGGGTGATGGGTTTGCCTGCATAGCCGCAGGTGAGGGTGAGGGAAGCGCTCAATTCGTCTTCACGTATTTTACATTTGATGGTGGTATCGCGGCGCTCGCCAATACGCTGGGTAAAACTGTTACTACTGCTGGATTTCAGTGCGGTTTTGTAACTGCTAATTGCGTCATATATATTTTGTTCGAAGATAAAATAGTGCTGAAAAGCACTTTTTTTGATCAGCTCTTGGATGGCTTTTGCATCCAGCTGTTTTTGCACCAACTGTGGGGAAATAACCAAATCTAAATATAGATTACTTTCATCACTTTGCAGGGTAACACCTAACATCAATATCACCTTTCTAATTACGCAATTAGTATTTATAACCTAATAGTTTGATTTACGCCCGTAATGGTTATCGGCTTTGTAACAAATTTCTACTGTTTATTGTTATAAATTTTCAGCATAGTTGTAAAGCGCTCTGATTATCGCCAGTTTATCCGGGTTATTTTGATGTGTTTGGCTCAATTGCTCGAGTTGTAGCAAGTACTCTGGCAGCTTGATAGATGCAGTGGACGCGGGATCGTTGAGGCGATAAAGACGATGTTGTTGCCACTTGTCTATTTCTTTTTGATTAAGGGTGTGGGGGAAATTTCTGGCCCGATAGCGAAAAAGCAAGGTACTCAATCGTTGATCTGCAAAGGGAAGGCTGAGTTCCATTAAATCACGCTCGTTAGCGTGATTCACTTTCGCCATTAAGGCTTTATCTGAGTCACTAAAAAAGCCACCGGTGTACAACGCAAAATCAGCATCTAAGCTCTGTTCTTCTCTATCTTGTGTAAATACCTCGCGTAATGTTGTCACCAATTGAGGATTTTGTTTTATCAACTGTAAATGCGTCAAACACAGCTCACGATCAATACCTAAACGTTGAGCGTTGTCTTCAGTTAGGGTTTTGGCAGGGGCAATAAACGGACATTTATTGATGTGCACAAGTTTTAAGGGTAAACGTGCCTCATTTTCTGCCAACATTGTTGATGGTTGATACAGTTTAGTGCGTATTTCTTCAACTGATAGATCGAGCAAAGGCCGAGGGTCAAGGGCCAAATTGAGTACGATTACGGCATTTTTGTTGGTCGGGTGCCAAGCTATTGGCACTATCCAGGTGCAGCAACCTTGGCGAGCAGGTAATTTTGATGAAACATGCACTAATGGGGTTAAATTATCGCAATCGATGTAACGTGATACGTGTTTTTTATCCCGGTTTTCGAAGGCAAAATCGTATAATTTAGGGCTTTTTTCTTTAATTAGTTTAGCCAAAGCGATGGTGGCATAAACATCGGATAAGGCATCGTGCGCTGCGTCGTGAGCAAGATCATTTGCTGCAGTTAGGTCTTGAAGTTTGAAACTAGGGACTCCGTCGACATTGGTCGGCCAATTAATGCCATCTGGCCGCAAGGCATAACACGCTCTGGTTAAGTCAATAATATCCCAGCGACTATTACCATGCTGCCACTCTCGTCCATACGGGTCGTAAAAATTACGATAAAAACCGTAACGCGTCACCTCGTCATCAAAGCGGATACTGTTATAACCTGCAACACAGGTATTGGGTACCGTCATTTGTTGGTAAATTTTAGCCATAAATCTGGCTTCAGGTAAACCATCTCTGAGAGTCAATTGCGGTGTAATACCCGTCAATAAACTGGCTTGTGGATGTGGTAAATAATCATTTGGGATCTGGCAATACTCCATCATGGGTTTATCCACGATATTTAACGCGAGATCGGTTCTAACACCCGCAATTTGACTAGGAAAGTCTTTTTGTGGGCTGACACCCCAGGTCTCAAAATCATACCAAAAAATGGAAGCTTGGACTGTTTGTCCTGATTGCATGTTAAGTCCTGATTAGGGCACACGAGCACTCGTATAGATTGCCATGTGAATTAATAGTGAATGCAGCTGGCCGATGTGTAACTCAGCGCGGTGTTGAAAGTCTACAAGGCGAATAATGCTTTGCATAGGGCATACTGACAGATAAGCAAACTTCAAAAAATCATCACACCATAAAAACAGCACAATTCCATGTAAATAAAACGTTGATGAATTGTTGCTAACTTCACACTTAGATCTTATCTTTGCAGTGTTAAGTGGGAAAAGTCTACTCAACCAAAATAAGCAAGGAGTCTACGTGGAATCTCTAAACGTACGCGATTATATGAATGTCCGCCCCGTTACTTTTACTCTAGATATGACGGTTGCCAATGCAGTAGAACGCTTGCTGCAAAGTAAACAAACTGGTGGTCCGGTAATTGATGAGCAGAATAAGGTGATTGGTTTTTTATCAGAACAGGACTGCTTAGTGCGGATGATTGAATCCAGTTACTACCGTGAGCAAGTTGCACACGTAAAAGATGTGATGCGCCCAGAAGCCATATCTGTCAAACCCAATATGTCGATTATTGAATTAGCCCAACGAATGATGACCGAAAAACCTAAAGTGTATCCCATTGTGGATGATGAGGGAGTGCTACTCGGAACAATTAATCGCTCTGCGTTGTTACATGCCATTGATCTACAGTTACATGATGGCTACGCCAAAGGGGCAAAATAAACAATCGTACATTTGGGCAGTTCACTGCCCAAATACGCATAAACTCTGGTATTTTGTCTGACCTTCTTTTACGATCCGCGCCGCCGTAGCTTGTGAGAGAAACATTTGATCGACCAATCTGGGACACCTTCCCAACCATCCGTTACTGAACTGACTGCCATGCTTAAACAATGTTTGAGCAAAGATCGTCACAAATTTGCTATGCGTCTTCGACAGTACCAAAGTATGGACTCAGCGCGTCAAGGGCAATTAGTCGATGACATCGTAAAATCGCTAAGCATCGTCAATCTAAAACGTCAGCAAGTGCCTGATATCGATTACCCACCGTTACCTGTATCTGACAAAAAGGCTGACATCGCTAAGGCAATTGCTGAACATCAAGTTGTCATTGTTGCGGGGGAAACCGGCTCTGGTAAAACAACGCAGTTACCCAAAATTTGTTTGGAGCTTGGTCGCGGTATTCAGGGTTTGATCGGGCACACTCAACCGCGTCGCTTAGCCGCCCGTACGGTGGCACAGCGTATCGCTCAGGAGTTGCAGAGTCCACTTGGTCAGCATGTGGGGTTTAAAATTCGTTTTTCAGACAATGTGTCAGAAAACAGTTACGTGAAATTAATGACCGATGGCATTTTGTTGGCCGAGATTCAGCAGGATCGATATCTTAGTCAATACGATACCATCATTATCGATGAAGCCCATGAGCGCAGTCTCAATATTGATTTTATCTTGGGTTATCTCAAACAGCTTTTACCCAAACGCCCAGATTTAAAGCTAATCATCACCTCAGCCACCATTGACCCCCTGAGGTTTTCAACACATTTTAACCATGCCCCCGTGATTGAGGTAAGTGGTAGAACGTATCCGGTGGAAATGCGTTATCGCCCCATGTCAGAAACGGACAATGACCAGAGTCAAGCCATCATCGAGGCCGTGGAAGAATTAGACCGTGAAGCCCCCGGCGATATTTTAGTGTTTTTGAGTGGTGAACGAGAAATACGTGACACGGCAGAAGCCTTGACCAAACAGCAGTTTAGGCATACCGAAGTTGTTCCACTTTATGCCAGACTCAGTGTGGCAGAACAAAATAGGGTATTTCAATCCCATGCGGGGCGTCGCATTGTGCTTGCCACCAACGTGGCAGAAACGTCATTAACTGTGCCTGGCATTAAATACGTTATCGATCCAGGCTTCGCGCGTATTTCTCGTTATAGTGTACGCAGTAAAGTGCAACGTTTACCTATTGAGCCAATATCTCAAGCTTCGGCCAATCAGCGGGCAGGGCGCTGTGGGCGTGTTTCAAATGGTATTTGCATTCGTTTGTACAGTGAAGAAGACTATTTGAACCGTGATGCCTTTACTGATCCGGAAATTTTACGCACCAACTTAGCCTCGGTTATTTTACAAATGATAGCCTTGGGCTTAGGGGAAATTGACAAGTTTCCTTTTGTGCAAGCGCCAGATTCTCGCAACATTAATGACGGTTTTCGTTTGTTGGAAGAGCTGGGTGCCATCACCAACAATGAGTCGCGCCTACAATTGACGCCCATAGGTCGACAATTAGCTCGACTGCCCGTGGACCCTCGATATGCGCGGATGGTGGTTGAAGCTGCCCGTTTAAATTGTTTATCTGAAGTATTAGTGATTGCGGCTGGTTTGAGTATTCAAGACCCACGGGAAAGGCCGCAAGATAAACGCCAAGCAGCGGATGAAAAACACAGTGAATATCGCAGTAAAGAATCTGACTTTTTAGGGTATGTGTCGCTGTGGCAAGACTTTAAACAGCTACAAAAAGAATTGAGTGCCAACCAACTCAAAACTTGGTGTAAAAAACATTTCATCAATCATTTACGCATGCGTGAATGGCAAGACATAGTGAGTCAATTAAAAAAATCGGTGGCAGAACTTGGTTTTGGGATCAGCGCGAATAGCGCAGATTATCAGGCAGTGCATCAAGCATTAGCCTCAGGTTTGCTCTCTCACATCGGTTTTAAAGATAAAGAACGTGAATACCTCGGTGCCAGAAACAGTCGTTTTTTAATCTTTCCAGGATCTGGCTTGAGTAAATCCCTGCCAAAATGGACGATGGTGGCGGAACTCGTGGAAACCTCTAATTTATATGGGCGAGTTGCGGCCAAAATTGAACCAGAGTGGCTTGAGAGTTTAGCCAAACACTTAAGCAAAACGGAATACTCAGAACCTCATTGGTCCAAAAAACAAGGGGTAGTGCAGGCGTTTGAAAAAGTCACCTTATTTGGCTTGGTATTGGTCAGTCAGCGTCGACGTACCTACAGCCATATCGACCCGGTTGTTTGCCGAGATATTTTTATTCGACAGGCCTTAGTCAATCTTGATACTAAACTTAACTACGCATTTTTACGCCACAACCAACAGGTGGTTGAGTCAATTGAAAGTCTGGAGAAAAAAAGTCGTCGCCGTGATCTGTTGGTGGACGAAGAAACCTTAGTGGAATTTTACGCAAACAGACTGCCTGAGCACATCTGCAGTGAAGCAAGTTTCAAAAAATGGTGGCAAAAATGCGCTGGGGACAAGGCTGATTCATTGCATTTCGACCCGCAGTCCTTAATTAAAAAAGATACCACGCATATCGATGAGTTTTCGTTTCCAGAAGTTTATCGCCAAGGCAATTTACGTTTAAATTTGAGCTACCACTTTGAGCCCACCGAGGAGGATGATGGCGTGAGCCTAATGATCCCTTTAGCCTTACTCAATCAAGTCGAAGATCAAGGTTTTGATTGGCTAATTCCGGGACTGCGTCATGAGCTTATCGTTGGCCTAATAAGAAGTTTACCTAAACGTTTGCGCCGCAATTTCGTGCCTGCGCCAAACTATGCCGATGCCTGTGTCAATGAATTGAGTATGTATGACAAAAAAGGCCAGTTTGTGCCTTTCATTCAAGCGTTAAGTGATAAATTGAAACGTATGACCGGCGTGGAGGTAGGGGCTGAAGAATGGCAACTAGAAAGCTTAGATAAGCACCTTAAATTCAATTTTAAGGTGCTTGATGAACAGGGCCAACTGCTCAAGCAGGGCAGAGAATTAAGCAAGCTTCAACATGACTTACAAGCTAAGGTCAAACAAAGTCTAGTACAGGTAGTCAGTCCAGGGATTGAGCAAAAAGGACTGACCCAATGGACATTTGCCGATCTACCCAAAGAATTTGTCGAACAGCGAGCTGGCTTTGAAATTAAGGCCTTCCCTGGCTTGGTGAAACAAGGGAGTAGTGTGGCTATTCAGCTGTTTGAACAAGCGCATTTAGCCCAACGTGCTCATCTAGTGGGGGTTCGGCAATTAATTATTCTGGCCATCCCATCACCGATAAAATATTTACAAGAAAAATTACCCAATAAAGCCAAATTAGGCTTGTATTTTAACCCTTTTGGTCAGATTCACGCGCTGATAGACGACTGTATTAATGCGGCAGTCGATCAACTAATCAAACAATTCTGTGAACAGCAGCACAGCGAATTAAGGTCGCAGGAAGCGTTTAAACGCTGTTGTGATGAAGTACGCCAAGACATCAATGAATTGGTGTTAAGCCTGACTCAAAAAATAGAAGTTGGTTTAACCTCTGCCCACAGTATTGCCAAAAAATTAAAGGGCAATGTGCCGTTGACCATGATTAACGCCCACAGTGACATTAAACAGCACCTTGATTCATTGGTTTATCCAAACTTTGTCAGCGATATTGGCGTGGACAGGATCAATGATTGGCAACGTTATATCGAGGGTATCAAACGTCGTTTAGACAAACTGCCTGTTGATCCCATCAAAGACAAATTGCATCAGTTAAATATTGAAAAAGTGCAAGAAGAATATCAACGTCGCTTGAGCCAGATCCCAGCGGGTCGCGAGATACCGACGGCTTTGCAAGAAGTGAGATGGTTATTGGAAGAATTGCGGATCTCCTTCTTTGCTCAGCAGCTAGGAACCAGTATGCCAATTTCGGTGAAACGCATTCAAAATCAATTAAGCGCAATTTGATTATTAAGACGTTGACTTTATTGATCGCGCGCCCTATAAACACGGGGGGCAATATTAAACAGCAAGAGGTAGTGGATGTTAGGTTACGACGATAAACGCAATTTTTTCCGCATGATGATTAACTCAGCCTGCGAATTAGTGGTGAAAGACGACGAGTCTACACGTACTTTACAAGCAGTTTGTAAGGACATCAGTGCCACCGGCATGTCGTTTGAGCTAGAAGAAAACTCAATGGAAATGGGTACTCTTGTGAATGTTCACATAGCCTCAACCAGTAGCCAAATTCCATCGCTTTCAGCCAGTGCTAAGGTAGTACGTTGTGAGGCCATTGGTGACAATTCATGTTTGATTGGCGTTGAAATCATTGAAATGAAATAAACACCTTGCTGGACCTTAGACTCAGCAACACATAAAAAATCCCGCTGTTGATGCGGGATCCCATGACATATTTCCCGCTTACCACACTCGGCAGATCAAACCTTTCAAATAAAATCCTTCTGGATAAGATGAAGCCACTGGGTGGTCGGCGGCTTGACCCAAGCGTTCGATATATTGCACTTCACGTCCAGCATCTAAAGCGGCGTCAGCCACGACTTTTTGAAACAATTCAAAAGACAACAAACCAGAACAACTGAAGGTAGACAAGATGCCTCCCGGCTTGAGAATTTGCATGGCCAACATATTAATATCTTTGTAACCCCGACAGGCGCGAATGAGTGAGGCTTTTGAATCAACAAACTTCGGCGGATCAAGAATGATGTGATCAAAATGTTGTTGCGCCTGTTTGTAGTCTCTCAGTGCTTGAAAAACATCAGCGTTGATGAATTCACATTTGTTCACATCAAGCTTGTTGATTTCCACATTGCGCTTAGCGGTGTGCAAGGCCAAATCCGATACATCGAGGTTAGTGACTTTTTTTGCGCCAGCGGCCAAGGCATAACTACCAAAGGTGCCGGTGTAACAAAAACAATTTAATACGGTTTTGTCGTTGGCATATTTAGCTGCAATGGCACGATTATCTCGTTGATCAAGGTAAAAACCGGTTTTATGCCCTTGTTTTACATCGACGATAATCTTTACCCCGTTTTCTTCGATCACAACCTCATCTGGAATTTCGCCATGCAGCACTTGAGTGAGTTCAGGCAGACCTTCTTTTTTGCGCACGGCTACGTCACTGCGTTCATAAATCACACAGTCTGGAAATTCTTTGCGCAGTGCCCAAACAATTTTATCACGATGTTTTTCAGCTCCCGCCGATAATAACTGGCAGACCAAGACATTGGCATAACGGTCAATGGTAACGCCGGGTAAACCATCAGATTCTGCGGCAATTAGGCGGTACGCCGTCAAGCCATGTCGGACGATGATGTCCTCTCGACCACGTTGTGCCCGTGCAATGCGTCGCTGAAAAAAACCGTTATCAATGATTTCTTGTTGATCAAAGGTCCAAATACGCACCTGGATCTGTGATTCAGGTGACCACGCGCCGCGTCCAAGCCACTGGCCTTCACTGCTGAACACATCCACCGTATCTCCGGAATTCATCCGCCCAACCTGCTGGGCAATGCCACTGGCAAAGATCCAAGGGTGACGTCTTAGTAGGGATTTTTCTCGTTCGGGCTGCAAAATAACGCTAGATGACATAGAGTAAGCTTCTTAAAAAATTTTACTAATTGTAACACCAAGCCATCCACAACACGGATATAAAATGCAATATATTGCCCACACCAAAGGTTGTCAGGCCGAACAACTTAAGGTTCAACAGACCATACTACCTATCTTACAAAGCGGGCAGGTACTCATCAAAGTGGCTGCCTTTGGGATTAACCGTGCTGATTTATTGCAGCGTCAAGGATTGTACCCTGCTCCCCAAGGGGATAGTGAAATCTTGGGCTTAGAAGTGGCAGGCATAATAAGCGCGTTAGCTGATGATCTCAGTCCCTCAACAACCTTGTTTATTGGCGCCAGCGTGATGGCATTGGTAGGCGGAGGTGGCTATGCCGAATATGTGGCGGTAGATCATCGCCATATACTGCCTCAACCGACTACTTATAAGGCCAATGAGGCGGCAGCTATTCCTGAGGTTTTCCTCACGGCTTACCAATGCATGTGGTTCGAATATCAGCTACATGCCAGGGCTAAAGTACTTATTCATGCGGGGGCAAGTGGCGTGGGCTTGGCGGCCATTCAATTGGCAAAACTACTCGATTGTGAAGTGGTGGTGACGGCATCAAGTGCAGAAAAACTAGCTGTGTGTGCTGAATATGGTGCTGATTGGGGGATCAACTATCGCGATGAGGATTTTGTCGAAATATGCAAGGCACGGGAATTCAAGGCTGATTTTATTTTGGATTTTGTCGGCGCTGATTATCTTGGGCGCAACCTACAGATATTGGCGATAGATGGGTGCATCATGCATTTGGCGATGTTGGGAGGTCGAATGGTGCCACTATTGGATATGGCTCTCATGCTCGCCAAGCGGGCGACATTAAAAGCGTCAACACTGCGCAGTCGCACGGTTGATTATAAAAGTCAGCTCATTGCAGCCTTTCACAAGGATTGTTTAGCTCATTTTGTCACTGGCAAACTGCGTGCTGTGGTGGATAAGGTCTACCCAGCAAGCGATATCAGTGCGGCTCACCTGCGGATGGAAGCCAATAATAACGCCGGCAAATTAGTCTGTTATTGGTAGCCTTGCAAAAAAGCCAATAATACCGCGAGTGTTTGTTCTACATCATCCACGGCTATGGCTTCGGCAGGATGATGACTAATGCCTTTTACACAGCGCATAAATAACATGCCCACTGGGCATATATTGGCCATGGCCATGGCATCATGACCTGCGCCAGAACTGAGATAAAAGGGTTTGATTCCACACGTTTTTATCGCTTGAGAAAGTTTTTCTTGCATGTCTGAAGCACAATTTACCCCCGCTGCACTGTGGGTTTGTATTATGTTCAGGCTTAGCTGGCGACGCTTGGCAATGGCGTCAAGGGTCTCCTCGATAGAAGTGAAAACCTGATCACGTAAGTCGTCATTTTCACTGCGAATATCCAAAGAAAATTCAGTGCGCCCACTGATCACATTAGTGGCACCGGTAACACAATGTAACTTACCCACCGTCGCCACAACCTTGCCGGCAGTTGCCAACTTTTCTACCGCCAGGATCATCTCTGCAGCCCCTGCTAGGGCATCCTGACGCATTGACATCGGCACGGTACCAGCGTGACCTGCTTGCCCGGCAACCGTGCACTTAAATCGTCTCGCACCGGCTATGCCGGTTACCACACCCACTGCAAGGTTTTTGGCTTCTAAGACCGGCCCTTGTTCAATGTGAATTTCAAGAAAAGCATGAATATCATTGGCTCTGACACTGTGTTGCACCCGATTGATATCCAGACCAAAGTCGCGCATGGCATGTGCCATGCAAATGCCATTTGCATCCACTAAGGTGGCCCAGTTTTGTTGCCACGTTCCAGCAACCGCACGGCTGCCCAGTAATGTGGCGCCAAAACGCGTTCCTTCTTCGTCACCAAAGCCCACGATCTGCACATTAAATGGCAATGATATGCCCGTGGCGTTAAGATGTTGCACCGCCGCAATAGGCAGCAAAACGCCGAGTATGCCGTCATATTTACCGCCATTGGGTACCGTATCCAAATGGCTGCCAATGACCAGAGTGGGGGCATCCAGTTTATTTGTGGGCCATGCTCCCCATTGATTGCCCGCTTCGTCTTGCCAAGTGCGCATACCGGCCTGCTGCATCCACAGCATGACTTGTTGATTGGCGGATTTATGCTCTTTGCTCAGGTAGCGCCTGTCCATGCAGTCTGGATCTTGACTGTACTGTGCCAGTTCATCACAGCGCTGATAAACGAGCTGGGCGTAATCAGCGAGGCTCATAGTTTACGCTCAGCATAAATTTGCATAGCGTTATCAATGGCAAGACCTGCTTGCAAGGGGTGTTTAGCTCGGCGTAATAATGTTTCCAAGGATTGTAAGGTATGTAAAACGGCGTCTTTTCTGGCGTTGTAGCCCATGGTGCCGATACGCCATATCTTGCCATGCAGGGGGCCAAAACTGGTACCGATCTCAATATTAAAATCGTTAAGTAACTGTTGACGAATATCGTCACCCTTGATCTTTTCGGGGATATACACCCCAACCACATTGTTCATTTTGTGTTGCAAATCACCAAAGGGCTGCAAATTTAGACCACGCACCCCAGCTAACATCGCTTCACCATGTAATTGATGGCGCTGGATGCTGCTGTCGATACCTTCTTCCAACAAGTTGATGGCGCATTCACGTGCGCAATACAGCATGGATGTCGCCTCGGTATGATGATTGAGGCGCTCAGGGCCCCAGTAATCTAGGATCATGGCTAAATCAAAATAGTTAGATGCAATACGAGGACGTGTACCCTGTGTATGATGGGCTGCCACGATACCGGCTTCTACATGACGACGCTGACGAATTAACTCAACATAACGGTCGCTGAGGGTAATAGGGGCGCTGCCGCTTGGTCCACCCAGACATTTTTGTAAACCCACTGACACCGCATCTAACTGCCATTCATCGGTCTCAAAAGGATTACCACCAATTGATGCGGTGGCATCGGCATAAAACAATACATCGTGGCGTCGACATATCTCCCCTATGTGCTGCAGAGGCTGTAACATGGTTGTGGATGTATCACCTTGAACCATGGCGAGTAATTTGGGTTTTACCAGTTTAATGGCGTCTTCTATCTGCTCGGCTGTAAAAACCTGCCCCCATTCCACTTCGATACAATGCACCTTCGCCCCGGCGCGTTCGGCGATTTCTTTAAGCAAATGCCCAAATCGACCAAAAACCGGCACGAGGACTTTATCACCCGGTTCGATACAGGAAACCAATACGGCTTCAATGCCTGCTCTGGATGTGCCATCAACTAATAAAGTTGCGCTATTTTGGGTTTTAAATACCTGTCGATACAGGGCCATGACTTCATTCATGTAGCATGTCATCACCGGATCATACTGGCCGATAAGTTGAGTCGACATGGCACCAAGCACCCGTGGGTAACAATTGATTGGGCCTGGCCCCATTAATAGACGGGGAGGGGGATTAAGGCGATTCATGCTCGATTTCCTAAAGTAAAGACTGCAGTAACATGCGTCCGCCAGTGATCAACAACACCACAGCAAACACTTTTTTCAATTTATTGGCGTCCATACTGGCCGCCAGTTTTGCACCAAGGGGGGCAAACAGCACCGTTAACGGCACTATGCAGACAAAACCAATGATATTGACCAGACCAAAGGTGAGGGCAGGTGCATCAGCAGGTGTTGTGCCAAAGACCAGCATAGTGAAGGCGGCAGGCACCGAAATTAATAGGCCTATGGCGGCTGCCGTGCCCACGGCTTTGTGCGCTGGATAGTTGCAACTGGTCAGAATAGGCACGGATAATGTGCCGCCACCGATGCCTACCATGGCGCTGAAAAACCCAATACAGGTGGCCATTATGCTCTGGCCCGTCGCTCCAGGTAAGGTATCAACTAACGCAGCTTTACCCGTGCGGAACAACATGTTTAATGCAGACAAACAGGCTACTACACCAAAGACGCTACTCAGCCACTGGCCGCCCATTAGGGTCACCAAAGCACTGCCCAACAATACGCCAAGTAGAATAAAACCAGCCCAGAATTTAAGTAGTTCAAAGTCTACATTGCCTTTTTGCCGATGAGCACGAATCGAACTGAGGGAAGTAGGGATGATCGTAGCTAAGGATGTCGCGGTGGCAATTAACATTGCACTTGCCGGAGATACTCCAAAACCTTGAAACAAAAAATACAAAACCGGCACAATAACAATGCCGCCGCCCACTCCCAGTAATCCAGCCAATAGCCCAGCAAAAACCCCCGTGGTAGCTAGGGCCAAAATGGTAGAAAGATTGTCTAAAATTAGCTGCATATTACCTTCTGATTATTTTGTTAAGTTCACGCATATTCTGCTTAGCCAACGGGATAAAACGCTCTACCATCACTGCGGGGATCACTCGCCGCTATCACCTGGTTACTGGGGTTCAAGACAATTGCACCGGCATGTCCCATTAGTTCATTGCAGGCATCTACGATGGCAATGTCATGACCACGGTTGATCAAATTGCTCACTATGGCATCGGGCATGTCGTGCTCAATTTTGAGATTGTGGCTGTTGTCTCCCCACGTACGACCCAATAACCACCGACTTTCGCTGATGGCGTTAGCAAGGGGTTTTTGTTGGTACACATGACGTGTAAACAACGCTGCTTGAGTTTGTGGTTGGCCTTCACCGCCCATGGTGCCATACACCATACGGCGCCCATCTTTGAGTGCTGCATAGGCAGGATTGAGGGTATGAAAAGGTTTTAAGCCGGGCTGCAAATAATTTACATTGTCTGGCTCAAGGCTAAATGATGTCCCACGGTTGTTCCATACGATGCCAGTTTGTGGTGACACTATGCCACTGCCAAACTCCCAGTAAATACTCTGAATGTAGCTGACCATGCGCCCTTGTTCATCACAAGCCCCCATCCAAATGGTATCGCCTTGTTTGGCCACATGCGGCCATGGAAGAGCATGTGTTATGGAAATTTGCTTGGTCATTTTGCCCAGCTCATCTTCACCAAGAAATTCGTTTAACGGACGGGTCAAACGTGAAGGATCAGCGACATATTGATTTCTTACTAAAAATGCTTGTTTGGTGCATTCCACCAGCAAGTGGATTAAATCTGCCTCACTTTTGGCTAGTTGCTGCACACGATCATACAGCGCTAGGATAATCAGTGAGGCAATACCCTGAGTCGGAGCCGGTAAATTATACAAGTCGCCGATTGACGTGGATACGGTAAGTGCCTCCACCTGTTGAGCACTGTAGCGCTGAAAATCACTAAGTTGTAAAGGGGAGCCTGCCGCGGCCAAGTCCTCTGCTAAGCGCTTGGCAATAGTACCCTGATAAAAGTCTGCTAAGCCTTTTTCAGCCAGAGTAGTGAGGGTTTGTGCTAATACAGGTAATTTTAAAATTTTACCTTTTTTTAGACTTTTTCCTTTAATCAAAAACTGCTCGAAATGATTTAGTTTAGCTAGTTCGTTGAAAGTTTTTTCACTGGCATCTTGTAAGCTTTGCGTAACTTCGATTCCCCATTCTGCTTGACCAATAGCCGGCGCGAGAAGCTCAGCAAGGGGAATAGCGTTTTGCCATGTATGGCTGTGTTGCAACGCCAATTGCCATCCTGCTACGGCGCCAGCCATTGTCAGGGCCGCTTTACCACCGCGCGCAGGGATGGTTTGATTACCTTGATAAAATTCAGCCTGGGCTCGTGCCCCAGCCGTGCCGCTGGCGTCAATTGCGATGGGCTGTTTACCGGGTTCACTGATGAGCCAAAAACCGTCACCGCCTAATCCGTTCATGTGAGGATAGACAACGGCAATTGACGCAGCGGCGGCAACCATGGCTTCGATAGCTGTGCCGCCGTGCTCCAGGATTTTTTGTCCCACTTGACTGGCTGCATAATGTGGCGCAGTGAAAGCGATGGATTTGTTTTTCGAATTCATGACTGTAGGTCCGTTAATAAGGTGTCTGCGATTAAAAATGCCAGCTCAAACAGATCTCTATCGCAATATTTATTACCAATAATAGAAAAGCCACAGGGATTGCTCGGGTTTGTCGCTAAAGGCAGATGTATTTGTGGTAGTCCCCCTAAGCCTGCAATGCAGGTTAGATTGAGTAACTGTTGGCGATAGTTGGTTAACCATTCACTCGAACTGTCTATCAGCGGTGCTGGACCCGGTGTAGTGGGGATAATTATAAAGCTATTGGCTGTCATTAGCGCGGCGAGCATCTCGACAAATTGTGTTTGCATCGTTTGGGCTTCGACGATTTGTTTATCATCTAGGCTGGCACACCAAGCAAAACGAACCGCAATATCCGCTGCAAACTTGGGGCTATGTGTTTCAATCCACTGACCATGGCTTGCCCAAATTTGCGCGCCTTGCAACACCGAAAAAGCGTGTGAAGCGCTAGCTAGCAAACTTGGATTTAAGCTATCTTGGGCATCATGCAAGGTAAAATCAGCCGATGCTGCCAGTGTGGCTAAGATTGCTTGCAACTGAACGCCGTGCTGACAATTTTGGTTGAGTGAACTGCTGTAAATGAGTTTCAAAGGGCTAGAACGTGTGACTTCAGAATCATTGGCTGCGGCGGGCAGTAATACATCAGCCACCTGAGATAAGGTAAGTAAATCTCGTGTCATCCAACCCACCGTATCAAAGGTCGGTGCCAAGGCAACCATATTATCTACGCTGATCACGCCATGACTGGGGCGAAAACCATACAAACCATTGTAACTGGCAGGCACTCTGATTGAGCCTCCTGTGTCCGTCCCTAGACCAATATCAGCACTACCTGTGGCCACGGCAACAGCAGATCCGCTGCTCGAACCACCCGGTAAACGCAGGGCATTAGCGCCATTAACTGGTGTGCCATAGTGGATGTTTTGACCATTGAGGCTGTAGGCCAGTTCATCCGTTATGGTTTTTCCGATGAGCCTGGCACCTTGGTCAAGCAGGGTGTTGACCACAGAGGACGTTGCCTGCGGTATGGGATGTGTTGCCAGCCACGTGGGATTGCCAGCAGCAGTGGGTAAACCCGCCACGTGAAAGAGATCTTTCACTGCCAAACCAAGACCACGTAGTGCTTGCCTATTGGTTTGCTGTGTTTGTTCACCAGGTACTACATAACCATCAGCAACCCTTGGTGGATCGGCTAGCTTCATGTAAGGGGTATCGGTGGCAAAGTGCTGCATGCAGTGTATAACAGTAAGTGATGTCGAATGCTTAATGAAACATTTGTTTCATTAATTAGTCAAGCGAAACATTTGTACTCACTCAATTTCGCCAAGTTCACTAAAACGCTTTGATATATGGGCGATTCTTTGTTTGGCGTGGTCCCCTAAGAGCGCCAACAATTTATTACAGATTACCGCTATCAGACTCATGGGTGCAGCGTAGCTGTCTAGCGCGCGTTCATGGCCTAGTTGACAGATAAACAAATGCTCGACTTTGTCTTGATAAAGTTGACCCGATGGGTCGGCAAACACTGTCAGTTGGTGTTTGGGCAGACTTTGCAATAAAGCCTTGAACAACCTAGGGCGACGTCTAAAACCTATGACGATAAATACCTCATCGGCTAACCAATCTTCGAGATCTTCGCCAATGCTTTGACCGGGTAAGGGTAAAAGACGGACTTGCCCATGAATTTGTTGCAATTGCTGACGAAAATGCATAGCCACCGGATAGCTGTTCCTAAAACCAATTAAGGTAATGCGGCTGGCGTCTCGAAGCTTGTTTATGAAGGCTTGTAGGGAGTCTGCATCAATATTGTCAAAGGTTTGTTGGATGCGGTTTAATTCCGCTTGGTAATCACCGCTGTCACTGTCATGCAAATTGATGGGGTAGCCGCTGGTGCGTAGCGCATTTATCTCACTTTTAGCATCGAGATGCGAATCGTAACCAAGTTGTCGAAAAAACCGGCTCACGGTGGCTTTGGACGTTTCAGTTATCTTCGCAAGTTGCGCGACTGTGCAGTGCACCATGTCTTGATTGTTGTGCAATAAGTGATCGGCCAGCTTGCGACCCTGCGGTGACAATTTTCCGTATTGCTGCGCAATTCGTTGACTAAAGGTTAGGGACTCAGTGGACACGGCTTAGCTCTATTCGTTGACACAGAGCGGTTAGCATAAAACGCTTTGGAATCAACTACAAACTCCAATTGAACGCAGCCTTGTTGATGGCTGGGAAATTGTTAACGACAGTGATAGCATGGCAAAAAAGCAACGTGTTTTCAGCATGCAATATAGCAACATGTTTTCAGCATGCAATATAGCAACATCGTAGTATTAACTGGCGCCGGCGTTTCAGCTGAATCAGGGCTAAAAACCTTTCGCGACAATAATGGTTTGTGGGAAAATCATCATGTAGAAGAGGTGGCGACACCCGAGGGATTCGCCCGTAACCCAGCGTTGGTTTATCGATTTTACAATGAACGCAGACAACAATTGCAAAGTGCCGGGGTAGCGCCAAACGCAGCGCATTATGCCTTGGCTGACTTGGCTAAACACGCTGACATTACCCTGACCTTAGTCACACAAAATGTTGACAATTTGCACGAACGAGCAGGCAGTGTTGAAGTTTTGCATATGCACGGTGAATTGTTATCAGCACGCTGCTTAAACTCGCAACAGCGTGTTAAGGTCACTGAGGCGTTTGATGCCAGTGACCGATGTCAATGTTGTCACCCAGCCCATGGTTTGCGACCAGATATCGTGTGGTTCGGGGAAATGCCCCAGTATATGGACCAAATTGAAACTGCCCTTTGGCATTGTGATTTATTTCTGTCTATCGGCACGTCTGGCAATGTTTACCCAGCCGCAGGTTTTGTGCAGTTAGCAGTCAGTGCGGGAGCGCATTGTGTTGAGCTAAATCTGGAACCCAGCGCTGGTCAAAATTTATTTAGCGAACATCACTACGGTGTTGCATCAAAAATTGTGCCTGCCTATTTGCAAAACTTATTACAAAACTAACAGCGAGTGTAGTAAACAAATGCCTTCTTTTTTCACCGAATATGGCCTTGAATTTTTGACCATTGCTGCTGTGCATTTATTGGCTGTAGCCAGCCCCGGCCCAGATTTTGCCATCGTGCTCAAACACAGTATTAGTTATGGTCGGCGTGCAGCAATGTTCACCAGCATTGGGGTAGGGCTTGGGATCCTAGTACATGTGGCTTATTCATTATTGGGCATTGGCTTACTCATTCAAACCACACCTGTTTTATTTCAAGCCCTAAGTTATGTGGCCGCTGCTTATTTATTTTACATTGGCTGGGGAGCGTTAAAGAGTAAAGCTCAAGACGGTCAATCCGCCGTCAATCTGACCGCCGACCACCAACAAATATCTGACAAACGATCATTCTGGCTGGGCTTTTTAACCAATGGTTTAAACCCAAAGGCGACCTTGTTTTTTTTATCGTTGTTTGCCGTTGTGGTATCGTCTACTACGCCAAATACCGTCAAGGTGTTGTATGGCCTATATTTAGCGTTTGCGACTGGCTTGTGGTTTTGCTTTTTATCTTACTGTTTAAGCTCAACAAAAATCAGGCAGTTTTTAGTGGCAAAAGGTTATTGGTTTGACCGATGTATGGGCTTAGTCCTGGTGTTGTTGGCCATTCAACTTGTCGTCAGCGCTTAGAAAAAAGTTGTGTAATTTAACTGGAACGAATCACGTGGATCAAAATGAACATCACCAACTTGGCGGCAGTCTTGAAAAAAGTCTAGCAGGGCAAGTAAAACTGGATCTCATTGCACTGGGCAAAGAAGCATGGCAAATGACACATAGCAATAAATCCGGCATGTTGCAGGCAAGTTTGTTTATGCTGGCCGTCACGCTGATATTAATTAGTCTATTGGCGCATATTTTTGTGGTACCCAATTGGTTTGAAGCCACCCCCGAGGCTCGTCTTACATTACAGGTAAGCATTACTATTATTACCACACCTTTTTTAGCGGCTATGCTGCTATTGGGGATCGCTCACAGTGTGGGCAAGAAACCGTCGTTGGGACAAGCCCTGCAACGAGCGTTTAAGTCTTCGATTATCATAGTATTGGCTCTGCTGTTATCGTTATTAGTGAATATCGGCTTAGTGTTTTTGTTGGTCCCTGGCATCTATTTTGGGTTGGCTAGCGGCTTTGCCATGATGTTGGTAGTGGAAAAAGGCTTGGCGATGCGTGAGGCTATTATGCAATCTTTGTTGGTCTTCAATCGTTACTGGCTGCCCATCAGTGTGTTTTACGGTTTTGCTTTATTGTTATTGATGGCAGGCACCTTTACGTTTGGCCTAGCCTATATTTGGATTATTCCGTTCTATTTTAATTTTAAAGGGGTGTTGTACCGTGAGTTGTTTGGCATAACAGTGAAAGGTCAGACAACTAGCGCTACACACTCTGCAGGAGATTCAATCTTTCATGCATAAAGTCACTAATAAATGGCGTTTACGTTTTATTCTCGCTGGCTTAATCGCCATTTTTGTTACCTTAGTGCTGCTTAATAGACCACCCCCTATCGAACCTGATACATCTAACGACATTGTAAGTTTGCAACACCTCGAAGTGCCGCCTCTGCCTGCGAGCAGTGAAAAAGTGCCTGATTTTGCGCAAATATCAGATGTGTTGGAAAAGAAACAACAGTTTTTCGCCTATCTTCTGCCGGAAATACGTCGCCAAAATACCATCGTGTTGCGGGAACGTGAAATTGTCATGGCATTGCGTGAAAAAATGAAAAGTGGTGAACGGCTCAACGTTGAACATAAAAAAGTATTAGAAAAACTCGCGCTGAAATATCAACTTCAAGAAGAAGAGTCGATACCGGCATTGATAAACGAATTGGTGGTAAGGGTAGATATTATTCCTCCTGCCTTGATCTTGGTTCAAGCGGCAAACGAATCTGCTTGGGGAACGTCGCGTTTCGCTCAGCAAGGTTATAATTTTTTTGGTCTGTGGTGTTTTAAGCGTGGTTGTGGTTTTGTACCAACTGAGAGAGAGGATGATGAGGTGCATGAGGTGGCCAAATTTCGTAATTTATCGCATGCTGTCATGACGTACATTCGTAATTTAAATCGCCATTATGCCTATCAAGATCTCCGTGATATTCGTCAAGAGCTTAGGCAAAAAAATCGCCCTGTCACTGCGGAGGCATTGGCTCAGGGGCTGCAGAGCTATTCTATTCGTGGCCAGGAGTATATTGATGAAATTCTCAGTATGATAAGGGTGAATCGTAAACACATGAATTTATCTGCATGAAAAAGAATCGACTATTTCCTTGCCTGACGATTGTGGCTAGTGTGTTGTGTCAAGATGCATGGGCGAATAACTTGGATATGGAATATGCGAGTTTTTACAACCATTTGCGCAAAATTGATAACGCCGATATGGCCGCGTTGCAGTTCTCTTTTGGCTTTAAAAAAGTAGAAGAGAATCGCCTGTGCCGCATTACTGAAGGCAAACTCGTTACGCAAAAGGTGACCATGCCAATTATCATCTCTGACGAACAACGATTCACTTTGCCAACGGAGAAAGCGCTAAAGCTTGCCAACGCCGTGGTCAGTTTGGCGTTGCAGGATGCGCCCAATCAGTGCGATTTGTCGGTACAACTTGAAACTAAACCGAGTTTTTTGCGTACCCAATACAGTGCAATGGAATTACAGAATCTGGCTGAGCAATATGCCGAGTTTTTTGACGCCATGGGTGGCTTTTTAGATTTTCTCATGCCCAGTTCACAGGGCTTAGTGTTGCACTTTGCTCAAGCGCCACAACTGGCAACGCAAGTGACTGGGCTCACGGTGAACGGAAATGATCTGGTTGTCAGTGACGCTTGGATTGCGGCCAACAAAAATCCGCTCAATTTGATGATTGAGCCGTTACGCATAACAGCTTTGGTGGTTAAGTAAAGGAGACCATGGGAATGATGAAACACGGTATAGCCACGCTATTTCTGAGTGTTTGTTTAAGTCTGGTGCTTGTCAGCAGTGCGATGGCCAATGTCATCAACAAGGATGATTTGGTAGGGGTTTGGGGGAGTTCAGAAGACCACGGTAAAACATTTTGGGGCTTCGACCAGTATCACGCAAATGGTCGTTTAATGAGTTGGGGCACCTTGCCTGATACGGCAGAATCGTTTGAATTAGTCGGCACCTATCAACTCATTACACAAAATGCCATGTCGGTGAATTGTATTACTATCTTAGAATCATCTAGACCTGATGTTATTAGTCCAGGTACCCAAATTTGCTCGTTGATTACTAAGTTAAATAACAGTGAAATGCACTATATCGATGAAGAGGGTCAACAGCATGTTCTGTATAAACAAAATACCAACCAATTGCTGTGAAATTTGGCAAGAATTGCAGCCAACAGTTGGACTAGTTCCAGCTTTCATACCCAATAGTCGTTGATGCAAACACCATTTTACCCAGTTAATGGACTCGAATTCACCCATCCTCTGTAAAAGCTGCCAGTCACCACTAACGGGCAAATATTGTTCAGCGTGTGGTGAACAAGTCCTCGATAAAGAGTTGCGCTCCCTCAGTTACTTATTCAAAAATTTATTGGAAGTGTTGGTTAATTTCGACGGTAAACTCTGGAAAACGTTTTTGACCTTACTGGCTTACCCAGGAAAATTGGAATATTTCTTTCATATTGGTAAACGGGTTGACTACCTCAAGCCCGTGACCATGTTTTTTATGGTCAATATCATGTTTGTCATGGCTTCGCCGATTTCCGACTTTTACGTCAATTATTATGATCAAATGCATTTGTAACCTTACAGTGAGCGCATTGCGCCCTATGTTTTGGCGTTTATCAATGAACAGGGCATGCAGCAAGCAGAGTTTAGTCGCGCTTACGACCAACTGGTTACCGTGTTAGCGCGCTCCCTCATCATCCTGCAAGTGCCGTTTTTTGCGGTGCTTGTATCATTGTTGTGTTATCGAAAACGGTATTATGTGGCTGACCATGTTGTCTTTGCCCTCAATTTCCACGCATGGTTGTTAGTGTGGATTATTGCAGCTCAGTTACCGGCTAGATTAATGCATACCTTGGCGACTTGGTTGAGTGTCGATATATCGATGGGGTTTTTCTACTATTTATTGCTGCGCTTGGGCACGGTTGTTTACTTAGTTTTGGCTGTCAAAACCATGTATCAATTAACTTGGTGGCAGAGTATTTGGCGTTTACCGATTTTAATCTTTGGTTTGATTGCCTGTCATACCATCTATCGTTTCTTGCAGTTTGGCATTACTGTAGCGTTGGTCAAATAACACCACAGTGCCATTGTTGTTAACTACGCAACTGATATTTTATTTGGTCAGCAATGCGTTTTACGCTGTTGCGGCCCTCCTCAATCATTTCCGACGCTCGATAAAATTCCATCATACCAAAATCTCTTAATTGCGGTTCGATGAGGATATCAGGCGGATCACCGGCTAAACGCGAGCGTGTGACACGGGCTTGTAATATATCAAGGGAGCCCGACATCGCATTGAGTATAGAAGGGGCTGGCATGGTTTTTACCGCTTGGTCGTTACCGTCCTCTTCTTGATTGACTTGATCGAGTATGTCCATGTCATTTTCATGCAACGCCACCTGCTTAGTTTGTGTTTGTTCATCTAGCGCCCGCGTGGTTTCATCTTCGTCTTCAAAATCATCGTTACTGGAACTTTTTTTGAACCACTGCTGAATTTGTGCTTGGCTGCGTTTGAAAAAATCAGAGGTTTTTTGTTGGTTTTTTTCATGTTCACGTTGGTTTTGTAACAACGACTGAGGCCTAAAGTCAGCACTGAGATTGATGGCAAAAACGATATCCGCGCCCATTTGGCGACATAAATTAACTGGCACAGGATTAACCACACCTCCATCCACCAACCAACGGTCATTGATACAAACTGGGGGAAATAATCCTGGGATCGCACATGATGCACGCACGGCCTCAACCACAGAGCCTTTGGTGAAGTCGACTTCACGGCCACTGTATAAGTCAGTGGCCACTGCAGCAAAGGGTTTCTTCATCTCATGGAATTGGTCGAAGGTGAAATTGTCTTGTAAGGCTTTAAATACCTTCACGCCACTGACTAAACCACCCCGATAAAACCCCACGCCCATTAAGGCAAACACTTGCCATTCTGTTAATGATTTCACCCAATCAGCGAGAGGCTCTAACTTGCCAGAGGCGTAAGCTGCACCAACATAGGCACCAATAGAACAGCCTGCCACCACGTCTATTTTGATACCAAGCTCTTCTAGCGCTTGGATAACGCCGATGTGTGCCCAGCCACGTGAGGCGCCGCTGCCGAGTGCTAATCCAATCTTCATGATGCTTTTCCTATTTTCTGCCGTTTAACTTGTTTTGAGCTGAACAACTCACTGCCCAACACTAAACACTTTTATGGTCTGGGTTTCGTTATCTACTGCCGTGTCAAAGCTTGGCGGAAAACTGGGTGGATCAAAGCCGATATCTCCATTTTCATAGGGCTGGGCCTGAGTTTTGAGGCCACGAAAATCAAATAAACTTGGGTCGGCCAAGTGTGAGGGCGTAACGTTTTGTAAGGCCTTTGCCATGGATTCAATGCGACCGGGAAAGCGCTTGTCCCAATCTTGTAACATGCCTTTAATGACCTTACGTTGCAGGTTTTCTTGAGAGCCGCAAAGATTACAAGGAATAATGGGAAAATCCATGACGGCGGCATAACGACTGATATCTTTTTCTGAACAATAAGCCAGCGGACGAATGACCATTTGTTTACCATCATCACTGACTAATTTAGGGGGCATTGATTTAAGTTGACCACCATAAAACATATTTAAAAACAGGGTTTCTAACATGTCATCACGATGATGGCCTAAGGCAATTTTAGTGGCACCTAATTCAGTGGCGGTGCGGTATAAAATCCCTCGACGTAAACGTGAGCACAACGAGCAAGTGGTTTTACCTGGGGCTACCTTATCCAAAACGATGGAATAGGTGTCTTCTTCCACCACAAGGTATTCAACCCCAAGGGAACTTAAATACGCAGGCAGCACATGCTCTGGAAAACCGGGTTGTTTTTGATCCAAATTAACGGCAATGATAGAAAAATGAATGGGGGCGCGTTGTTGTAAATAGAGCAATACATCGAGCATGGTGTAACTGTCTTTGCCACCAGATAAACACACCATGACTCTATCGCCATCCTCAATCATATTGAAATCGGCAATGGCAGTGCCAGTCTGGCGACGAATGCGTTTTTGGAGTTTGTTGAAACTGTATTTGTGTTTGCTATCTAGGGTGGCGATGAGACTCATTTTTTCGACTTTATTTTTATGTGCGCGTAGTTGCAGCAGTTAACTTCTGGATTAACCCGAATTATACCGGAAAAGTGTTAGGGGAATTCAATAAATAATGGCAATAAGATAAGCTTCGTGGGGAAAGTAAGAGATTAAATGCGACACTCCCAATTTTTGGGTATTAGATTGGAGTAAACACACGGTGGAATTTGCTGTAGATATCCAAGACTTGACTTACCGTTGGCCAGGTAATGCGGATTTTTCGCTCAATATAGCCAGGTGGCAAATTGAAGCCGGTAAGAAAGTATTTTTGTATGGTCAGTCGGGCAGTGGTAAGTCAACCTTGTTAAATTTACTGAGTGCGGTTATGCCCGCCAAGCAAGGCAAACTTTGTGTATTGGGTCAAGATTTAACAAGCTTGGCCGCTGCTCAACGGGATGCTTTCAGGGCCAATAATATCGGCATGATTTTTCAGCAATTTAATTTGTTGCCCTTTCTCAGCGGTCGTCAAAATATTGAGTTGGCCACGTTGTTTGGCGCAAAAACTCGATTAGCTAAGCTTGAAAATATTAGTACTATCACCGACAAGCTTGGTTTGTCAGCTGCTGTACTCAAACAACAAGCGAATCAAATGAGTGTTGGCCAGCAACAGCGCATCGCTATCGCGCGTGCCTTATTATTGCAGCCTCCACTCATTATTGCCGATGAGCCTACCTCAGCCTTAGACAGCGACCTGCGTGACGAATTTATTCAGTTCCTCATCGCTAATTCACCCAACAGTACCGTTATTTTTGTCAGTCACGACAGGAGTCTGGCACCACATTTTGACCAAAGTTTTGACTTGTTTGAATTACAACGCAGGGGAGTTGCAGTGTGTTGATTTCTATATTCTTACGCAGTATTTGGTCACGTAAACTCATGGCGGGTTTAACCTGTGTCTCGATTGCCATAAGTATGTTTGTATTACTCAGTGTGGCACATATCCAAGGGCAAATACGTCAAAGTTTTGAGCGCAGTGTGTCTGGGGTTGATCTTATTGTGGCGAGTCGCACCAGTCAGTTAAATTTACTGCTGTTTTCTGTTTATCAAATTGGCTACGCCACTCACACTCTATCTTGGCAAAGTTACCTTGCCCTACAACACAATCCACAAGTTGATTGGGCAATTCCCCTCGCCATGGGTGACTCTTACGCGGGAAAAGCCGTGGTGGGGACCACCAAGGATTTTTTTCAACATTACAAGTTTGCCAACAAACGCAGTTTACATTTTAGCCAAGGAGAAAGGTTTGAGCGGGTATTTGAGGTGGTAGTGGGGGCGCAGGTTGCCCAAGATTTAGACCTCAAGTTACAGCAGAACCTGGTCCTTGCCCACGGTACCGGCAAAGTGAGTTTTACTAAACACAATGACCATCCATTTACAGTTGTTGGCATATTAGCCCCAACCGGCACACCGGTTGACCGCACAATTTATGTACCCATTGAGGCTATTGATGCTATTCATGCCCATGAACCACACGCCAATGAACTGCTTAGCCAAGCTCAGGTGGATACGAATGATATGGGCTTAACCGCCGTGTTGGTTGCGGCCAGTAGCAAAATGGGTATATTGAGCTTACAGCGGCAAATTAACCAAAATGTTGATGAGGCGCTGAGCGCTATTTTACCCGCTGTGGCGCTGCAAGAATTATGGCAATTAATGGATGTGGTGGAGCAAAGTCTGCAATTGATATCGTGGTTGGTGTTAGCCGCGGCCATGCTGGGTTTAATCACCATGTTATTGGCTTCTATGCTGGAACGTCGCAAAGAATTGCTGGTGTTACGTGCCTTAGGAGCGAAAGCTTCGCTAATTGTGTTGTTGATTGAAGGGGAAGCTTTAACCATTACTCTACTTGGTTGCGTGTTTGGCTATGTCTTATTAACCGTGGGTTTACATGTCGCAGCACCTTATGTGCTGCAATATTTTGGTTTAGCGATTGAGGTAATGCCAACCTTTACAACCTTGCTGCGCTTTTCGGGGTTTGCCCTTGTAATTGCCGCGCTATTAGCGCTCATTCCAGCTTTACTTGCTTATAAACAATCTTTAGCCAGAGGATTGCAGGTGAATTAGAGCTTCACCGGTGAAACAAATCCCTCTGGTTTTATGGCAAGAACATCACAGTCGAGTTTGTCGATGACATGCTCTGCTGTGTTGCCGATAAGTGCCGCCGATATACCTTGTCTACCTACCGTGCCCAGCACCACTAATTCTGCATCAAGTTGCGTGGCGCGATGCGGGATGACATCTTCGGGTAATCCTTCATCAACATGACAGCGAGACTCGTCAATGTGGTGACGTTTGGCTAAGACCGCCATGGCGTCGATGTGGTGTTGCTTCATCGTTTCACTGTAGTGAGTGGGATCAAACTCTGGGATTTCAATGACAATATTGACGGGCGTGCCGGGGTAGGAGTTGATTAAATGCACATCGGAATTCAATAAATTGGCAAATTGCAGGGCATGATGAACAATTTTTTCGTTTAATGATTGATGCTCATCGACTGCAACTCCGACATTTACCGCCGCGACAATTTGTCCACCCTCCGGCCAAGCATGTTCTTTTACCAGTAACACAGGCACGGGGGCTTTGCGTAATAGGTGCCAATCTGTAGGGGTGAAAATTACAGATTTTAAAATGCCATGGTCTTTTGTGCCCTTTACGATGAGATCATAATTTTTCTCAATAACCTCGTAAATAATGCTCTCATAGGGGCGATTGTGCCACACCACCTTGATATCAATGGTGCAGTGACTCTGGGCAAATTCTGTGGCAAGGATATCTCGTAGCCACTCAGTGCGATCATCCACCACGGCTTGACGCATATTTTCGCGTTCATCCATAGACAACATAGTGGTCATTTCGTAAGAAAAATCATAAATAGTTAAGAAAGCAGTGATGCTCGCACCCGTCATCTGCGATATCTCAATGGCCCAGGCAAGGGATTTCTGTTGGTCCTGTTCGGTATCGATCACGGCTAAGATTTTCTGGAAATTCATATACTCTCCACCTTTGCTGTTATGACAAGTCATGACGTTGAGTCAACTAAAGTGTAGGTATTATTTACTAGATTAGCCAACCAGCAACGGGGTAATTAGTGGAGCAAAGGGGTGAGGGCAAGTGAGTGGTGTAAACTAAAGATCGCCATCAGTAACAAAACCACTGCTACGCTTTGTTTGACGCTGGGATGTTGCAAAAAGGTGCTTAACTGTTTGAAACCTAATGCAATTAACAACATGACGGGCAAAGTGCCTAAACCAAAGCCCAGCATTAACCACGCACCAGAGTGCCAATTACCACTGGCCAGAGACCACGTTAAAGCCGAATAGACCAAACCACACGGCAACCAGCCCCATAACATCCCATAGGGCAGGGCATGAACAACACTTTTAAAGGGAATAAAGCGTTTGCCTAATGGACTGATATAACGCCAAACATGACGCCCGAGTTTTTCTACCTGAGTGAGACCGCGCCACCAATTACCGATATAACAAGCCAGCATCAGTAGAAAAATACTGCTAATGACTTGTAATACATTTATTCCAGCAAAGGATTGATGGCTAAACAGTTGCCCAAGCCATCCACAAAGCCCCCCTGCCAAGGTATAACTAACAATTCGCCCAAGGTTATAAGCCAAGATATAGGGAAAATGTGCACGCCCTGCAGGAATGGCAAAACTCAGAGCGCTGACCACTCCTCCACACATAACTACGCAGTGCAAACCGCCGGCTAAGCCCACTAATAACGCCGCAAAAAACGTCAGTTCATTCATGATCAGAGGGATGTGTTGTTGAGACTTTTACGTTGGATTCAGGCGTATCTGCGGTAATTTGTTCAGCCGTTTTATTTGACTGACGCGCTGCTGGTAAGTCATCGTCAAATAATATGCTTTGCCCATGACGCTCCAGATCATCAAATTGATTGTTGCGCACAGCCCAAAAAAACACGCCAATGGCTAAGCACACTAACAAGATAGCTAGGGGGATTAGTACGTAGATAATATTCATACTTCAGACTTATTCCTTAATAGCCTTGCCGCGTTTGCCACTACGATAATTGAACTTAACGACATGCCAATCACAGCCATCCATGGCGTTAACCAGCCAATCATCGCTAACGGTAACACCACCATATTATAACCAAGCGCCCATGCCATATTTTGTTTAATGTTTTGGGTAGTGCGTTTCGCCATAGTAAAGACGAGGGGCAAACTTTGCAGCTCATTATTAAGCAAAATAACATCGGCCGAAGACTTCGCTAAGTCACTGGCCATACCGAGTGTAACGGAGATGTCGGCCTGGGCCAGTACCGGCGCATCGTTAATGCCATCACCTAACATCATGACTGAGTGGCCTGCTTGCTGAGCAGCGATCACCTTGTGTAATTTATCCTCTGGGCTTTGTTGTGCGTACCAATCCGTCATATGGAGCTGTTCAGCGATGGGGCGAACTCGACTCACCTCGTCACCACTGATTAAATACAAACTTTTGCTGCGCAGGCGGTCAAGTAATTCAGGTAAATTGGGGCGTAAGGTGTCTTGCAACAAAAATGCGGCAATAAGTTGATCATCTTCGCTCAGAAATACATGGTAGGTGGCCACCTCAGTGGGCACTGCACAATTGACAAAATCTCTGGAGCCAATGCGGTAACGGTGCTGATTGATCGTTGCTTCTATGCCTTTCGCTACCACTTCTTTGGCCTGCTCAACCCTAAGCGTTGCGCTGCCTTCTTGATAAAAGGCTTTGGCAATGGGATGGTTGGAGAATTGCTCCAAACTTGCTGCGATCTGGCTAATAAATTTTGCAGAATATGGCGTGAAATTTCGGCTTTGCTGCACACTAAAGTTACCGAGTGTTAAGGTACCCGTTTTATCCAAACCTATCCAATCAATCTTATTAAGTTGTTCTAATACGTCGGCACGTTTGATGAGAATGCCATGGCGATTCAAATTTCCCATGGCACAACTTAGGCTCGAAGGTGTGGCTAAGCCTAAGGCACAGGGGCAGGTAGCGATGAGAACTGACATGGCAATCCAGAATGCTTCTTCAGGGGCTAACCAATGCCAGGCCAGATAAGTGAAAAAAGCGACGATTAAAACTGCAACAACAAAATATTGCGCAAATCTATCGGCTAGACCCGCTAGACGTGGTTTTGATGCTAAAGCTTTGAGTTGTAACTGATTGATTTGACTAATCACGGCATGACTTAAGGTGCTAGTGACGGTGAGATAAAGGGTGCCGGTGCGTAGTACTGTCCCCGCGTACACCTTGGCACTGTGCTGTTTGGTTACCAATGCAAACTCACCGCTTAACATAGCCTCATCTACTTGACCCGTGCCCTCGGATACAATGCCATCTATGGGCACGGTTTCCCCCGTTTTGACCAGTACTTTTTGGCCAACCACCAATTGTTTAGCTAGGACAAAACGTGTGCCTTCGGGAGTGACTAATGTGGCCGTAGTAGGCATGTGACTAAGTAAGTTTGCCGACTGTTGGGCAGCTTTAAAACGTGCATTTTGTTCAATGTAGCGACTGATCAGCAACAAAAACACAAACATGCACAAGGATTCATAATAACTTTGCCCACTGTGTGTGTAGGTTGCATAACAACCTGACCCAAAAATCAGTATCAAGGCTAAACTAATGGGTACATCCATATTGACCGTGCTGGCTTTGATTGCTCGCCAAGCACTGCGATAAAACCCACTGGCGGAATACAGTGCAACTGGGGCACTTAACACTAAACTGACCCAATTGAAAAACTGTTGGGTGCTTTCATCGATATGCCCAAACCAATCAAAAAACACCCCAAGATTGAGCATCATGACTTGCATGGTCATCAAGCCAGCCAACCCTAGGCGTTGTAATAGTTGTTTGCTTTCTTGTTGATGCAATTTCTCATGCTGATCGATTTGAAATGGCTTAGCCACGTAGCCAATTTGTTCAATGCGTTTGAGAACTTGCCCTAAGTTTTGTCGCGTGTGATCCCAGCTGACTAATAAACGTTTCGCGGTAACATTTGCCGATACCGACAAGACGCCCGGTAATTTCGCTACCTGTCTCTCTAATAGCCAACCACACGCTGCACAATTGATGCCCGCGATGCTTAAGTTAATTTCTCGTTTGTTGGCATCTTGATATAGAAATTCTTGTTCTATGTTTGCATCTTCATGCAGGTGCAGTGACTGCAACAAATCACTTTGCTCGCTAGGCGCTTTGCTGGCAAATTCTGTACGGTATTGATAATAACTCTCTAAACCATTATTCACGATGGCCTCAGCCACCCCTTGGCATCCGGGACAACAAAAGTAACGACTCTGTGCTAAGACAGTCGCGCTATAGTTCTGCTGCGCATTCTCGCTACCGCAGTGATAGCAAAGGTTCGACATGGTAACTAGGGGTTAAACATTATTGGGGTTTGTTGAGGAAGAGAGAGCACTTGCTGAATCTTCCATTGATTATCATGAGGGTGCAAACTGACATGCCATTTGCCTTCCAAGGGTTGGTCTAAACTAGCCCTGTATAATCCTTTTGCATCTTTCAATAAGACAATGTTGAAATCTTTAAAATCTTGGGTAGCGTGAAAAAAGTCCAAGGTTAAAGCGGAGCCGTCTGCAATTTGCCCTTGCAGCACAGTCAATGTTATGTCTTTTCCTGTGACCAAAATCTGAGTTTGAATACCCAGTTGTTTGGCCAATTCAAGCTTTTCAATGCTCAGGTTAATCGCACGTCCTTCATTGTAATAATCGTCTTGTACCAAACTGTCTTCAGTATTCATCGCCAAGCGCAGCATATTGAAGCTCAATACCATGGAACACAGTGGCAAAAATATGAGAAACCAAGGCCAAAACTGTTTGTACCAGGGTTGCTTTTCAGCAGCTTGCATAAAAAATATTTCCGTAAAGTAGTAGTGAAAAAAGTATGTCGGACAAGACAAAAAAGCCCCGGATTAACCGAGGCCTTGATACGCCGGATTAGTCTTAATTTTTCGACACCATGGCGTCTTGTGCCGCTGTATTGTGAGACAAACTGTAAACGTATGCCGCCACTAAATGGATTTTTTTCTCACCTAAACGATCTTTAAATGAGGGCATCACGCCGTTACGGCCATAATTCAGCGTTTCGGTAACGTTTTCTTCACGGCCACCGTACAACCAAATATTGTCTGTTAGGTTGGGCGCACCAATCATTTGATTGCCTTTGCCATCCGCGCCGTGACATGCAGCACATGCCACAAAGCGATCCTTACCTTTATCAGCTAGCGACTCATCCACCTTACGGCCACTTAAACTCAAAGCATAGGCTACCACTTCTTCTATGCCGTCAGCCCCAAAGCTATCTAACCATGCAGGCATCATCGCATTGCGACCTTTAATCAGGGTTTCCACTATCTTGTCAGGTGTACCACCATATAACCAATCATTGTCAGTTAAATTGGGGAACCCACGCTGTCCACGAGCGTCTGAACCATGACACTGTGAACAATTTTGACTGAATAAACGTTGCCCAATTTTTAGCGCGGCAGGATCTTGAATCAGTTCTTCGATAGACTTGGCGTAATAACTATCAAAAATAGGTGCAAACACTTCATTGGCCTGCGCTACTTCACGGTCATACTGACTGATCACACCCTCTTCTTTGGCTTTTTCCACAGCAGCCTTGGATTCTGCTAAAGATAGAATACCTTGGTTTGAACTCTGCCAATTCCACAATCCTTTGAAGTTACCAAGACCAGGGTAGAGGAGAAGATAAATTAAAGCCCAAGCAATACAGATGTAGAATAGATATGTCCACCACCGCGGTAGCTGATTATTAATTTCGATGATGCCATCAAATTCATGATGCATATCATCACCTTCCTGAACGCCGGTTTTATTGGACAAACACCAACGAAGAAATATGAAGCAGCCTAGGATGCTGCCTAAGGTAATAACGGTAATCCAAATGCTCCAAAAACTACTCATCTAGTTTTGACTCCTGCTTGTTAGTTTGTGGTTCATCGTCGAATATTAAGTTTTGCGCTTCGTCAAAACGTTTCTTCGATTTTTTGCTGTAGGCCCACATCACTATGCCAATAAAACAAACAAATACTAAAACGGTAAAAATACTGCCACTGACTGCGTAATCCATATTATTTCAACGCAGTGCCAAGTGACTGTAAATACGCAATTAACGCAACCATTTCTGTTTTGCCCTTTACTGCCTCTTCAGCACCGGCAATATCTTCGTCGTTATAAGGCACACCAAAATCGCGAAACACTTCGAGTTTCTTAGCGGTTAATTTCCCATCCAGTGTGTTTTCAGCTAACCACGGGAAACCAGGCATATTAGATTCAGGTACCACGTTGCGTGGATTCATCAGGTGCACACGATGCCATTCATCGCTGTAGCGACCACCAACACGCGCTAGGTCAGGCCCAGTGCGTTTTGACCCCCACAAAAAGGGATGTTCCCACACTGATTCTCCCGCCACAGAGTAATGGCCATAACGCTCAGTTTCTGAGCGAAACGGGCGAATCATTTGACTATGACAACCAACACAACCTTCGCGAATATAAATATCGCGTCCTTCCATCTGTAAGGCCGTATAAGGCTTTAAGCCATCAACTGGGGTCATGGTTTGCTGTTGAAACATTAGGGGGGTAATTTGTGCCATCCCGCCTATACTAATCGCAATCAACACTAAGATAGTGAATAAGCCGACATTTTTTTCAATAATTTCATGTGCGTTTTTCATCGATTATGCTCCTTAGGCTGTCTGCAATGCTTTGTTATCCACCGTTTCTTCAAGGTCGCCCTTGATGGTGCGGTAACAGTTGTAAGCCATAATCAACATGCCGATTACGATCAGCACACCGCCGATAAAGCGCACTAAATAGAAGGGTTTTGACGCTTCCAGTGCTTCAACAAAGCTGTAGGTTAAGGTGCCATCAGCGTTAATCGCACGCCACATCAAACCTTGCAATACACCCGACATCCACATCGCAACGATGTAAAACACCACGCCAATTGTTGCTAACCAGAAATGCACGTTAATTAAATGAGTGCTGTACATGCGCTCGCGATTAAACAAAACAGGAATTAAGTGATAAATCGAACCAATTGATACCATGGCTACCCAGCCAAGTGCACCAGAATGCACGTGACCAATGGTCCAGTCGGTGTAGTGGGAGAGTGCGTTAACGGTTTTAATAGCCATCATCGGCCCTTCAAAGGTGGACATGCCGTAAAATGACAAGGATACAACCAAGAAGCGTAGGATAGGGTCGGTACGCAGTTTGTGCCATGCTCCCGACAAGGTCATGATGCCGTTAATCATGCCGCCCCAAGAAGGAACAAATAAAATAACAGACATCGCCATACCTAAGGATTGAGTCCAGTCTGGTAAGGCGGTGTAGTGCAAATGGTGAGGACCAGCCCAAATGTATAAAGAAATTAAGGCCCAAAAGTGCACCACTGATAATCGGTAAGAGTACACTGGCCGACCAGCTTGTTTAGGCACAAAGTAATACATCATGCCAAGAAAACCAGCGGTTAAGAAAAATCCAACGGCGTTGTGTCCGTACCACCATTGCATCATGGCATCTACTGCACCAGCATAGATTGAATAAGATTTAGTGAGTGAAATAGGAACAGCCATATTATTGCCGATATGCAATACGGCAACGGTGATCATGAACGCACCAAAAAACCAGTTTGCTACGTAAATGTGCGAGACCTTACGAATGATCATCGTACCAAAAAAATTGATGATGTAAGCCAACCACACTAAGGTGATCAGTATATCGATTGGCCACTCTAATTCAGCGTACTCTTTACTGCTGGTAATACCCATGGGCAAGGTAATAGCGGCAAGCACGATGACAGCTTGCCAACCCCAGAAGGTAAATGCAGCGAGTTTGTCACTGAAAAGTCTGACTTGAGACGTTCGTTGCACCACATAAAAAGACGTAGCAAACAACGCACAACCACCAAAAGCAAAAATAACCGCGTTGGTATGTAACGGTCGTAGGCGAGAAAAAGTCAACCAAGGTGTGTCAAAATTGAGTGCAGGCCAATATAACTGAGCGGCAATAAATACCCCTACCGTCATACCAATAATGCCCCACACTACAGTCATCACTGCAAACTGCCGGACTACTTTGTAGTTGTACTCGGGATGTACTTGAATTGCGTCACTCATGTTACGGAATCTTCCACTTTGTTAATGAAGTGCTAACAGTATTTTCACACTTGATTGCGCTAAATGTGCTGAACTTGCTGAATTTCTAAGCAATTGATAATTAAAAATTATTACAAGCAAAAACCTTACAAATAATAATGGTACTGACGTTAAAAAGAAAGCTAAAACCCGCTTGTCCCTCTAGATTTTTTACCGCAGACTACTTAGATCGTCATCGGCATTTATATATAGGTTCCAATCGTGTCATCTGCGTTAAAACTGATGTTAATTGTTACTGGGCTCATTGGTGTAATTACTTTCGCCGTAGTTTATACGCCCAACCAACAATTTGGTTTGATCAGCGATAAACAATGTGAACTCAATGCAAGCCTCAGTTGTGCCTTTCATTGGGGCGACCAGCAAGGGGGCGACCAGCAAGTTATAGTTAAGTTTGCAGAAAATGCACAAGTTGAAGAATTAAATATAGTCAGTATCACTTTGCCGAAAAATGCTCAGTTAGTTAGTGCTTGGGTTCAGGGGGTAAATATGTTCATGGGAAAAACGCCGTTGCATAAAATTCAAACCGATACGGCCTTATCTAAAGCAGAGCAACGATATGAGTTTTTTATTGGCAGTTGTAGTGAAGAACACATGAAGTGGCAACTTATCCTGACAATCAATGACACAGAACATCCATCAAAACGCCTATTCGTCAATTTTACTACGCACAACGTCCATTAACACCTTGCGTTTCCAGTGTTACTCAGTCATGCGGTGTAACCGGTTGCAATAACAGCATACTTTCCTCTGCAAAACCGCTACCTGCCTCAGTAAAGAAGTTAAATACCTTGTCTGAGCCGGCTGCTAATAGCGCGTTTACTTCATCTTCATAGCGAGCAATCGATGCAATTTTACCTTGATAGTTTGCATGTTTTAGCTGCTGAGTAATGGTGCAAATATCTTGTATGCTCGGCAACGCTAGCAAAACAAGTTGGATTTTTGACATGTCCATGTTTTCCCAAAAATCGCTATCTTCACCATCACCCATCATGGCTTGCACACCGGTTTTGCGTAGTTTGTTGACACGTGCTGGATCAGCGTCCATGCCCCAAACTTTATCACCTTGAAGATTGTGTAAGGCATGATAAGCCCCTTTTCCCACTCGGCCTAAACCCACCACCAGAATTTCGGCATTGGCTGGCTGAAAATAGGTATCAGCTGACAGACGGTCTTGGCTTTCAAAAGATTTTAATAAGGCTCCATGTTGTTGGTATTGATGGTGTGAAGTTTTATACACCAAGCTGGTGAACATAAATGAAAATGACAACGCCAAGGCAAGCACCACTAACCAATCGGCAGTCAGTAGCCCTAAATTAACCAATAGCGCAACCACGATTAAGCCGAACTCACTGTAATTGGACAATACCAAGCTGCTCAAGTAGGCCGTTCTTGCGCGTAGTTTTAACCAGGTAAATAACCGGAAAAACAGAATAAACTTGAGGGGAATGAGCAAACACAGCCCCAAAGCCGCCAGTAATAATGACCATGAGGGTAGAGCGGTAAGTCCGATATTTAAGAAAAAACCAATCAGGAAAAGGTCTTTGAAACTCAGGAGTGCTTTAGATAATTCCGCTGCTTTAAAATGAGGTGCGATGAGCATGCCTACCACCAGCGCACCTAAATCGCCTTTGATGCCAACCAATTCAAAAACTTCATAACCCCCTATGGCAAACAAAAAACCCGCTAAGGGTAACAACTCGCCATGTCCAACCTGAGCTAGGCAACGTTGCCAAAGGGGTTTTAAAAACAATAAACCCGGTAACAGCAGGGCCCACAATGTGGGTGTTTTACCCGTCGCTATGACCAAGAACAACACAGCCAATATATCTTGCATGACCAGCACACCCACGGCAATTTTCCCGTGACGCGTTTTTAATTCTCCATTGTCTTCTAGAATTTTCACCACGCACACAGTACTACTGAAGCTCAGGCAAAAGGTTAACAAGGCGAGATTAGTCCACGACATCAATCCCAGAACGCCTAGGCCTAACCATGCAAGGGCAATTAATAAAACCGTCGTGATGCCAACCCAAAACAGCATGTGAGCCGTGCTGGCCAACCAAACTTCTGGTTTGTACAGATCACGCACGTTGAGTTTTAAACCAATGGTAAAGAGCATCAAAGTCTGAGGTATCCCCACAAATAAATTAAGAAAATCAGTCAGATAGTATATCGGTTAGGGAACATTCATGACGTTTGGTGATCTGAACATTCGCCAAAACTTTCAAAGCAGAAACGCCATGAATGCCCAT